>Ga0209232_1000900_pt1 | contig 17040 bp, 25 predicted proteins | sample ETNvirenome_2_60_FD_184066 | JGI IMG/M metagenome (GOLD analysis project Ga0209232, IMG submission 184066) | Marine viral communities from the Pacific Ocean - ETNP_2_60 (SPAdes) (version 2) | ecosystem: Environmental > Aquatic > Marine > Oceanic | place: Pacific Ocean | collected 2013-06-22
CCAGAGAAATCTACAAACCCTTTTGCTTACTTCACCCAGATTATACACTACGCATTTCTTCGGAGGATCCAGAAAGAGAAGAAACAAATGGAGATCCGTACGAAAATCATTGAGAAGTCGGGGTATGATGAGGTCATGCATGTGGATGATGATTACGGCGCTCCTAGTGATTACAATTCAATAAAAGAGGCAGTTCAAACCAAGATGTATCAATGAAATTAACTCAAGAAGTGATTGATCAGATACAAGAGGCCATGAATCATACTAAGATGAATGGTGATCCTAACTGGTTAGATGGTGATGAACTTGAAGTATGTTTGGCAGGAACATTTGCTGCGGATAAGTTTATATCAATTATTAATAGGAGAACAAACCCTAGACCCACTCCTAATAAATGAAGATAGCAATAATAACAGACACTCACTTTGGTGGAAGAAGGGGTTCTAAAGCCTTTCATGAGTTCTGGCAACAATTTTATGATAATATTTTCTTTCCTGAACTAGAGAAGAGAGGAATAAAAGAATGTATTCACATGGGTGATGCATTTGATAATAGAAAAAATATAGATTACTGGTCACTTGATTGGGCCAAAGAACATGTATATGATAATTTTAAGAATCTAGGTATAAAAGTTTGGCAACTTGTAGGTAATCATGATGTTTATTATAAGAATACCAATAAGATTAACTCTGTTGATTCTCTTTTACGTAGTTACGATAACCTTATCCCTATATCTGAGCCTGGAGAATATGATATTAACGGATTCAAAGCCTTCATGCTCCCTTGGATCTGCGATGAAAACTATCAACAAACTATCTCTAGTATTGCGGCCACGAACGCTAAGGTTGCTTTTGGTCACCTAGAGTTAGAAGGATTCCAACTATATCCAGGCTGCGTTCAACAGAGAGGTATTGATAAAGGTATTATACAAAAGTTTGAGACGGTATTCTCAGGACATTATCATACTAGAAGTAATGATGGTCAAACATTTTACTTAGGTAATCCCTATGAGATGTATTGGAATGACTGTGGAGACAAGAGAGGATTTAATATATTAGATACAGATGATATGACTGTGGAGTTTATAGAGAATCCATATCATATATTTGAGAAGATATATTATGAGGATACTCCTGCTGCAGTCTTACCTTCACACCGATATAAGGATAAGATAGTCAAGTTATTTGTTAGAAAGAAAACCAATCAGTTGCAATATCAGAAGTTTGTTGATAAACTACTTGATGCTGGGGTACAAGACCTCAAAATTATAGAAAGTATGGAGGTCAATGATGAAGAGGTAGAGTTTGATGGTGAGAAGGTTGAGGATACCCTAACACTTTTGAATAAATATATTGAAGACTCTGATTTTGAATTAAAAAAAGATAGAGTAAAAGAACTTTTAAAAGAGGTCTATATGGAAGCTTGCGAAATGGTATGATGTATATACTTTCTCTCTCTGGCCAAGAAGGTTCAGGTGCTTATGCCTGTAAAGACGATCAAGGTAATCAAGCCTTGTATTTGTTCCAGAATGAGGATGATGCAACCAGATATAGAGGACTCTTGGAAGCAGATGATTCTGCACCACTTTCAGTAGTAGAAATTGAAGATGATCTTGCTTTTGAAACTTGTAAAAAACACAACTACAGATATGTTATCATCACTCCTGATGATATTGTGATACCACCAACAGATTATGATTACATTCAAAACGATACGGTGGCGTAATTTTCTATCTACTGGTAATAACTGGATAGAAATTGACTTAACTAAGTATGTTACAAATTTAATAGTAGGTGCTAATGGTGCAGGGAAGAGTACCATTCTAGATGCATTATGTTTTGTATTATTCAATAAACCCTTTAGGAAGATATCAAAGGGTCAGTTGGTTAATACAGTTAATGAAAAGGAATGTGAGGTACAGGTATCTTTTAGTATAGGGTCTAGGGATTATCAGATAGTTAGAGGAATAAAACCAGGCTTATTTGAGATCTATATTGATGGTAAGTTACAAGATCAGTTTTCTTCTGCTGTAGATCAACAGAGACATCTTGAAGATAATATTTTAAAACTCAATTTTAAATCATTCACACAGACAGTTATATTAGGTTCTGCAACTTTTGTTCCATTCATGCAATTGAAATCCTCACACAGGAGAGAAATTGTTGAGGATCTTTTGGATATTAAAATTTTCTCTGGTATGGCTACCATACTTAGAGATAAGTTGCGTGTGGTAAATGAATCTATAAAGGATCTTTCTATTAAGAGAGATATGGTAGAAGAAAAGATTCAGATGCAGAAGAGTTTTATTACAGATCTTGACAAAAAAAGTAAAGATACTATTAAGAATAGAGAGAATAGATTAATTGACTTAGAAAATCATATAAAAGAGCTGTTACAAGAAAATGAACAGTGTCTAAGTAAGTCAAATTCCTTTCAGGAAGAGATGCAAAAGTTGTCTTCATCAAAGGCTTCTCTTAAGAAGATGAACACAATTAAAGCAAAACTGGAACAACGGATACAAAGTATAACATCAGAACATAAATTCTTTAATGAAAACGTATCATGCCCTACATGTTACCAGAAAATTGAGGAGGACTTTAGGCTAAATAAGGTGGGAGAAATAGAGGAGAAAGTAAAGGAGATTGACTCCGCTTACAAGGATCTTCAAAAGTCTATAACCAAAGAACAAGAAAAGGATCAAAGGTTCATAGATGTTTCCCAGCAGGTAACGGCACTAACGAATGACATTTCAACAAACAATTTTAAAATTTCTGAGTACCAACGACAAACTAGAGAATTTGAACGAGAAGTTCAAGACATTACCGATCAGATTGAGAACAGAAATACTGAACGAGCCACACTTAAAAAACTGCAAACAGAATTAAAAGAAACTGAAAGTAATAAATCCACCCAAACTGAAGACATGTCCTACTTGGAGTTTGCAAGCTCCTTAATGAGGGATGGTGGGGTCAAGTCTAAAATTATTAAGAGATACCTTCCTGTAATGAATAAGCAGATTAATCATTATCTGCAATTGATGGATTTCTATATTAATTTTACTCTTGACGATGAGTTTAATGAAATAATAAAGTCACCTATCCATGAGAAATTCAGCTACGAGTCCTTCTCTGAAGGTGAAAAAATGCGAATTGATCTTGCTCTTCTCTTTACTTGGAGAGATATTGCTAAGATGAAGAATTCTTCTTCTACCAATCTATTGATCCTTGATGAGATCTTTGATAGTTCATTGGACAATGGTGGTACAGATGAGTTTGTAAAGATAATTAGATATGTAATTAAGGATGCACATATATTCCTTATTACTCACAAGTCAGAAGATTTAAACGATAGATTCGATCAACTTATAACTTTTGAAAAACTCAATGGGTTTAGTAAGATGACATAGACAGTTAGAAAAGCTGCACACTGTTGTCCCATTGACCTCTTAATGCTGTTATTATAAGTGCATACAAGAGGAACAAATGAGTTATTACAATAGAAAGGAGATCAAGTCACCAGTAAATTATGAAGTAAAGGGACAACTTGCAAAACTCCTTGCTACTGAAGATATTATAATAGAGAATAGAAAGGTTCCTACAGCGTCCTTTGATGTACAGAGAAGGATTCTTACCCTACCTTTATGGGAGAAGGCCTCTGAGGTCGTATATGACCTTCTGGTAGGACATGAGGTTGGCCACGCACTTTATACACCCGAAGATAACTGGAAGAAAGATTATCCAAAGGTTCCAATGTCATTCGTTAATATTTTAGAAGATGTTAGAATAGAAAAATTGATGAGGCGTAAGTATCCAGGCCTCATAAAAACATTCCGTAATGGATACTCTCAACTAGCTGATCAAGATTTCTTTGAGATTGAAGAAGTTGAACTTGATACATTAGGTCTTCCTGATAGAATCAACTTACACTATAAGGTTGGTAGTTTCAACGAGATTCCATTCACTGTTGCTGAGTCTATATTTGTTAGAAGGGCATCCGAAACTTCAAGTTTTCAAGAGGTTTTAGATCTTGCAAAGGATCTTACAGACTACCTTTCATCTGAAGATGATAAGAAGACAAGAACACAGGTAAATGTAAATGGTGATCAAGAATCTGAATCGGAAATAGAAAAGCAAGAGGTTCCTTTTGATAGTTCTGAATCTACTGATGAAGAACCAGAAATAGAAGGTGAGTCTGAACGTCCTGATCTAGGTGAAGATAAAACTGAGTATGAGGATGAAGATCGTCCATCTAATGATATGGGTGATTATGGTGGAGATCTTGATACTGTTACTGATAAGACCTTACAAGATAATATTGATAACTTAACAGATACGACCAGTGAAGGAGATGAACCATCATATGTTGAATATCCTGAGTTGGATGTTAATAGACTTGTTGCATCATCTGAAGAAGTGCATGAATATCTAGATGATTGGTGGAGACTTTGTGAGGAGAGTTTTTTAGATACTAAAAATTCCTACATTACTTTGAAAGGTCCTTTCCAGAATGTTGATGAAGATTACAGTAAGTTTAAAAGGAGTGCTCAGAAGGAAGTTAATTATCTTGTAAAAGAATTTGAGTGTAGAAAATCTGCAAGTGCATATGCTCGTGCTGCTACATCTCGTACTGGAGTTCTGGACACTACTAAGTTAAACACTTACAAATTCAATGAAGATCTTTTTAGAAAGGTAACTACTCTTCCTGATGGTAAGAATCATGGATTGATATTTGTTCTTGACTGGTCTGGATCAATGTCAGATGTTCTTTTAGATACAGTAAAACAACTTTATAACCTAATATGGTTCTGTAAGAAAGTTCAGATTCCTTTTGAAGTATATGCTTTTACTAATGAGTGGAGCTCTAGACACACACATGAGACCCCTCTTAAAGAACATCATGAGGAAAAAGAGTTCTGTATGAAGATTGAAAAAGATTTCTCTATGGTTAATTTCTTAAGTAGTAGGACAAAAAATTCTCAACTTGAGAAACAGATGTTGAGTCTCTTCAGACTTGCTACTTCAATGGATCATTTGGGAAGACAAAATTATTATGGATATCCTTACCAGTATCCAACTAGACTTTGTTTGTCTGGTACTCCATTGAATGAGGCTTTAGTTTCTCTTAATACTATTATCCCAGAGTTCAGAAAGAGAACTAAGGTTGAGAAGATTCAATGTATTACTCTTACAGATGGTGATGCACATCCTCTTAGATACAGTGCAATGTGTAAGGCTAGGTATTGGGAAGAAGATGGTGAAACGTATCTAGGAGGAAGATCTTGTTCTAATGGAAAAACTTTCATTCGTGATAGAAAGACTGGTAAGACTTATTTTTGTAAGAGTGAGTATCATCATTTCACTGCTGCTGTATTAAATCAACTTAGAGATAGGTTCTCTTCTACAAATTTCATTGGTATTAGAGTACTTCCACCAAGAGATGCAAGTCATTTTATTAGAAGACATTGTGATTATGATTTCAATAAGACACAAGAAATGGTGAATTCTTGGAAGAAGAATAGATCTTTTGGTATCCCTAATGCAGGGTATCACACTTACTTTGGATTAGCTTCAAACAGTCTTAGTAATGATACTGAATTTGAAGTTAAAGAAGACGCTACTAAGGCACAGATCAAACGTGCTTTTGGTAAGAGTCTTAAGGGTAAGAAAATGAACAAGAGAGTTCTTGGTGAGTTTATTAGTTTAATCGCATAAACCACTTTAATAAGTGTCACAATCTACCCAGACAATGACACTTTTATCCTTTATAATGAATACATACAAACGAAATAAACATGACATTTGAAACTAAAGTGGATCCAAACACAGTTATTGACAACTTAAGAGATCTCTTTGGGGACAGTCTCACAGCGGCGGATGTACGTGGGTACTGTGCCTCGAACGGAATTAGTAGTTACCAATACTTTTGCACCAGATACTTGAATGAATTTAAGATTGGTCGTGGTAAGTGGAACTTGAAAACACAAAAGAAAGCAGTTGAACTAGAACAAACTTTCTCTGCTCCTTCTGCTGAACCTGCACCAGTTGAAAAACAGAAGTTGATCCCAGATAAGGATCCTACTTATGTTAAGTTTGGAAATTTCTCTGATGTTAAGAAGATTATCCAATCACAACAATTTTACCCTGCATTTATTACAGGACTCTCTGGTAATGGTAAGACATTTAGTGTTGAACAGGCCTGTGCTCAATTGGGTAGGGAATTGATTCGTGTTAATATTACAATAGAAACAGATGAAGACGATCTTATTGGTGGGTTCCGCCTTGTTAATGGCGAGACGGTCTGGCATAATGGCCCAGTCGTTGAAGCACTCGAAAGGGGATGCATCTTACTTCTGGATGAAGTGGACCTTGCATCTAATAAGATACTTTGTCTTCAATCCATCCTCGAAGGAAAAGGAGTCTTCCTAAAGAAAACTGGTAGATTCGTATCACCTTCTAAGGGATTTAATATCATTGCTACTGCAAACACTAAGGGTAAAGGATCCGAGGACGGTAGATTTATTGGTACTAATGTATTGAATGAAGCTTTCCTTGAGAGATTCCCTGTTACTTTTGAACAACAGTATCCTTCAGTTGCTATAGAGAAGAAGATTCTTCAACAGTTATCTGATGATGATCAGTTCTGTCAGAAACTAGTTGATTGGGCAGACATCATTCGTAAGACATTCTATGATGGTGGAGTAGAGGAAATTGTTAGTACTCGTAGGTTGGTACATATTGTACGTGCATACTCAATCTGGAAGAACAAGGAAAAGGCAATTGAAGTTTGTGTAAATCGTTTCGATGATGAAACAAAACAGGCTTTCCTTGACTTATATGATAAAGTAGATGCAGATGTAAATTTTGGAAACGAGGAGGAGAAACCAAATGAAGGACTTGTGGAAGAATTACAAATCCCTTCTGTTTGAGACCTTTCCTGATCTTGCCCATGACTCAACATGGGCAGAGTGGGAATCTAAAGGAACCAGTTTAAAGGCAGATATCTTTAAGAATGATTGGTTCATTAAGTCTAGAGCAGTAGATATCTGGAGTAAGAGATCCAATATCTATAACAACATCATCTATCCTAAGACTGGAAGTAACCTTCCCTGTTTTGGTATGGATCTTATGGGATTCACTGATAAGAAGGTCATTATTGTTTTTGACTTTCAACATCCTACAGAGAATTTTTTATTTGGTGTTGAGGGGTTACCTAAAGGAAGAGGAGATTATAGGTTCTTTGAACCAGGCAATCATTTCTCAGAAAATATCTACATTCAATATTGTAAGGCAGATGAAGTTGATGAACATCTTGATATGTTTAAGAAATACTTGACTGCATATAAAACTATGGTAGAATGTAGTATGCCAACTGAAGAAGATACGACGGTGTATAAAGACTTTGATAAGTATATGACTAAACTTGATCCTGTTGGTGGTTATCTTACTGGTATATTCGGTAAGGAGAAAGCAGAGTCACTAGTGAATGACTTTTTATTCTGCTATGGTTAATGCATGGGCACTAGCTGCTTCAATATTGGATGGAACATTTGATGAGGATTATCCTATTATGACTGATGATGACAAGAACCGAGTAACGCCACAAGAGAGTGATGAATACGATCCACCAAAAACAAAAAGAGAGGATTTCTGGATAGATGATCCAACACCAGATACTATTCATATTGATACCAGTAATTATCAAAATGAAACTCTAACTATTACTGGTGGTGAGGATCAATTAAGTTTTAATACTGCTGAAGAGGGTGAAGATTGGGTAAAGGCTCATGGTGGATATGAATGGACTCCTGGCAGTGCATGGCCACCTAATGATGAACCAAATCCATTTCCTTCTGATCCCATATCGGATAATGATGATCAAATAGCACATCATGTTCCTACTTATGAAGATGCAATGATGCCAGGCATAGAGGAAGAAAAACGTAAGTGGATTTATGAATCTCCTGATGGTGGAAAGACTGTTTATAGACATGAACTTGGAAAAGATCCATTAAAAAGGGAACTTGTTCCACAAGAAAATAATGCAAATGATATTGAGTTTAAGTATAATGAAGATGTAACTTTGAAAGAAGTGGAAGAGTATGTAAAGAGTACATACAAATCTCATTATGCTAATGATAACAAGACTCAGACTCTTGATCTCATTGATTCAATAGGCGATGCTGAGTCCTTTAGTAAAGCAAACGCCATTAAATATCTTTCTCGTTTTGGTAAGAAAGATGGAAAGTCAAAGTTTGACATTCTAAAGGCAATACACTACTGTATATTACTATACCACTTCTCTGGATTACATAATGACAACTAAAACCCCAATGAAATTATCTGATAGAACTGTTAATTTACTTCGTAATTTTTCAACAATTAATCAATCTATTCTGTTTAAACAGGGTACTAGACTTCGCACGATTAGTGTGATGAAGAACATCCTTGCAGAAGCTAATATTGATGAAGACTTTCCACAGGACTTTGGGGTATATGATCTTGGACAGTTTCTCAATTCTTTGAGTTTGTTTCAAGAACCAGAGTTAAATTTTACTGGAGAGAGTTTCGTCACGGTGAAGGAAGGTAAGCAAAGATCAAAATATTTCTTTGCAGATCCTAGTGTTATAGTTTCCCCACCAGATAAACAGTTGTCTCTTCCTTCAGTGGATGTTGAGTTCTCATTGACTAGTGCTCAATTAGACAGACTACTTAAGGCTGCAGCAGTTTATCATCTTACTGATTTATCAGTAGTTGGAAATGGTAAAGAGATTAAATTAAAAGTACATGATCGTAAGAATGATACTTCTAATGATTTCTCTATCATTGTTGGTGTAACTGATAAGGAATTTGAATTACACTTTAAGGTTGAGAATATTAAAATTGTGCCTGGCACATATGAGGTTAAGATCTCTCGCAAACTTCTTGCGGAATTCAAAGCATCTGAATATGATCTGACTTATTATATTGCTCTTGAACCTGATCTTACTTGGAAGGATTAATGTGGTATGTTATAGGATGGACTATAGTTACACTATGGTTACTATCAAAATTGGGTGTATTTAAAAAATGATCAAACACATTGATACTAAAGAGTACATGCAAGATGGATGGGATTCAGGCCCAACTGGGGCCCATCCATACAAACGTGGCAGTAGACATAATAAAATAGGCATGTGGATTATGTGGCTTTTCTATATCGTAGTAACTGCTCAGGTAGTCTATGCCATATCTGTTATTCCTTTCTGGCCTATAACTGCAATGTTATTAATTGGATTATTGTTTGGTGCTTATGTTGTAATTACTGCAAAAAGTAATGGACATTAGACTTGACTAAATTATGGAGGGTATGGAAGTATGCCTTGGGAAGTTTCGAGGATAATAAGACTGCAAAGTATGATAATGCAGTCTGTATTATTCGTACTTTTATTTTTGTTAGTTATCTCGTTACTAACTGTTTTATTACTGCTGGTGTAATTAGACACTGGAATCCACCAAATCAAATACAAAGTTATGACCAAGAAAACCAGAGAAGAATTAATTCTTGAGTTTGCGGAATTTACCGCAGATAAAATGACCGAGGATACACTTAAAAGGATAGCTGTTATTACTTTACTTGCTAACATCGATCCCAAAAGTACCCTTGAAGATTGGGAAGATTATGTTGCAAGACTGGATCCAAATATGGAAAGTGAAGATCTATTGCAGATGATTCAACCTCATGTTATAATGAAGCAACCAGAAGAGAGTACAAGTGCTCAGGTATCCGAATCTTAAAGATCATATCTTTGAGTATCCTCTTCTATCTGAACATGAATGTGATCAGATAGTATCCACATTGGATGAGGAGGATGACTGGGATACTTTTGTATGGTATAATAGTGATCATGAACATGTGGATGTTGATAAACAATCACGTTTAAAATCAACTATAAACCATACAGTAACAGATCTAATTCAACCACATATTAATGATGAATTGTTTAAAGCATTTCATTCTAAGTATCATGATCCCAATATTACTACTGGGGGATCATTCTGGGAGAATTGTTCTGGGATAAAGTTCAACAGATATTCTGTTGGAGATTATCTTAGTCCCCATCATGACCACATTCGTGATTTCTTTCAAGGAGAGTTCAGGGGTATTCCTGTTACTAGTGTTGTTGGAGTTTTGAATGATGATTTTGAAGGGGGTGAATTTGTGTTCTGGAGAGAACATAGTGTGAAGATAAAGAAGGGTCATGTAATTGCATTTCCTGCCTTGTATCTTTTTCCTCATGAAGTTACACCAGTAACAAGTGGGGTTCGTTATTCATGGATTACTTGGATTGTATAATGAGAGATGAATTTCTTTGGGTTGAAAAATATAGACCCAAGACAATTGATGATTGTATTCTTCCTGAGAGTACAAAGAAAAGTTTTAATGACTTTTTGGAAGCAGGTGAGATCCCAAATCTATTGTTATCAGGTCCGCCAGGCATAGGTAAGACCACAGTTGCGAAAGCATTGTGTGAGGAATTGGGTTGTGATTATTATGTTATTAATGGATCCGATGAAGGTAGGTTCTTAGATACTGTTAGAAATCAGGCAAAGAACTTTGCTTCCACAGTATCCCTTATGGATAGTGATGCTAAACATAAGGTAATAATTATAGATGAGGCCGACAATACAACCCACGATGTTCAACTCCTTCTCAGAGCCAATATCGAATCGTTCTATAAGAACTGTAGGTTTATCTTCACATGCAACTTCAAGAATAGAATCATTGAGCCCCTCCATTCGAGATGCTCCGTCATTGAGTTTGGAATCTCAAGAAAAGATAAACCACAAATCGCAGGTCAATTCTTCGGAAGACTTAATACCATCTTGGACAACGAGAGGGTTGAAGCTGATAAGAAAGTCCTCGCAGAACTTATCAATAAACACTTCCCAGATTGGAGAAGAGTCTTAAATGAATGTCAAAGACATGCAGTTGGTGGTAAGATTGATTCATCTATTCTCGCTAGTTTCTCGGATGTTAACATAAATGATCTCGTTAAAAATCTCAAAGAAAAGAAGTTTCCAGAAGTACGTAAATGGTGTGTCAATAATCTGGACAATGATCCTGCTGTACTTCTTAGGCGTTTGTACGATGCTCTTATTGTATCCCTTGAAGGGCCTAGCATTGCTGCTGCTGTTCTCATTATTGCTAAGTATCAGTATCAAATTGCGTTCGTGGCGGATCAGGAGATCAACCTCCTCGCCTGTCTCACGGAAATAATGGTGGAGTGCGAATTTAGATGATACCAACAGTACATTGGATAAGATTCAGTGACTATCATAAATTAGCAGATTTAGTTGGTATGCGTGGTGCAGTTTATGGGTTTGTCTGGAATGAGATGAAACCATCTAATGCTCAATCTCCATCAGATTTTGAAGGATGTGTATACATTGGAGAGTCTGGTGGTTTTTATTATGATAAACAAGGTGGAAAGGGTAAGTTAAGAAGTCATTTGCATAAGCGGATGACAACACACCATAAACCTTTTAGTACAGGTGAGTGTAATGAACGTAAGTATGAATTGTTTAAGGAAAGGTATGGTTATGGTGATGATGTTCTTGATGGTACATTAACTGGTACTCCTCTTTGGGTAGGATTTATTGTTCCACCAAAGGAAGATCCAGATTATTGTTTGAAGTCTTGGCTCATTGCTACTGAACATCATGAGATCTATCAGTATCAACGTAGATGGGGTAAGTCGCCTCTTATGAATATGCAGGTTGATGGTAGAGGGAAAGATCCCGAATCTTATTCAAGTCAGATGATGCTTAGTTACAATTCTTTGGACCAATTTTATTGACTTATGAGGAATTTTGAATTAGAATGGAAACTATGAAAAAGAAACAAAGACACCAAGTAAAATCTAGGTGGTATTATATCTTCTGGGGTACTGCTACAGTTGCAGTATGTGCTGGACAAGTATTTGTAGGAAGTGGTTTCCGTAGAATGGCTGAGAGTCTAGACAAAATATTAGATGCTCCTATAATTCTTGATCTTGGAATTCCACACAGACAATCCCCAAAAACGTGGGAAGAGCCACCAATTCAATATTTGGAGGATGATATTATTATGTGGCGTTCCATTGGTTCCCCACAGAGGATTGATTGATGCAACTGTCTCCATCTGATGCCACTTATGCAGCAGATAAATTTATTGATTACTTCTCTAATACAGGAAGGATAGATGAATATTTACGTACCGTCAAACTAGATCGTATATCTGATCAACCCATGTCATTGCCTGGGTTTGGACCAGAAGATGATTTGTTTGACGATTTTAATATGCATCCAGAAGATATGGATATTAAGATCTATAATGCAGGGGATAAGGGTGGATTCAGTAATGAGTATTTTAATGAGAGACTACAGATTACTATGTCTCATGCCTTTGAGAGTTCTATTCCTGGCAAATCATTAAAGTGGATAGTGAAAGAAGGTAATACGGATAAGACTATTGGGTTCATAAGGTTCGGTTCTCCTACCATCAATTCTAAACCAAGGAATGATTGGTTGGGTGCCACGCCAGAATTGGGTCGGTTTAACCGCCATGCAATCATGGGGTTTATTATTGTACCTACTCAACCGTTCGGTTTCAACTACCTTGGTGGAAAATTGTTAGCTATGTTGTGTTGTTCTCATGACGCAAGGGAACAATTGAATAAGAAATATAACGCAGATATATGTTTGTTTGAGACTACATCTCTCTATGGATCAACCAAATCATCCTCTCAATATGATGGGTTAAAACCTTATATGAGGTACAAGGGACTGACTGTAAGTGACTTTACTCCTCTTCTCCATGACAGAATTTTCCATGATTTAAACAAGTGGTTTATAGCAAGGAATAATGATAAATTATTGGTAAAAGAAGATGCTTCTAGTAGGAAGTTAAAGACTCAATCTAAGATGATATCCATCATCAAGAAGTCTCTTACTTCTGATTCTAAATTGACTGACTTTGTTACCGCTATTAAGGATGCGAAGAATCTAACAGAACAAAAACGATTCTATATGTCCTCCTATGGTTTCAAAAATTCTAGAGAAGTTATTCTTGGAACTCAAGATAAACTTATTGAAGCTGAGAACTATGATAGGTTCTCTGTTGATTCGATAGTTGATTGGTGGAGAAGGAAGGCTTCTAGAAGGTTTGAGAACCTCAAAGAAGAGGGAAGACTTAGAACAAAGTTAGAAACTTGGAACACAAACCCCGATGAAATTGACATAATACGATGAACTACAAAGATTCTGGTGTGGATATTGAGGCAGGAAATGAATTTGTAGAACGATTAAAAAAGAAAGCTCCTGCCATTGGTGGATTCAATGGTATGTTTAAGGTTCCTTCTGGATATGAGGAACCTGTTTTAGTATCTGGTGCTGATGGTGTTGGTACTAAAATTAATATGGCTTCTATCTCTGGTGATTGGTCGACCATAGGTATCGATCTTGTTGCCATGTGTGTTAATGATGTTATCACTTGTGGTGCTAAACCATTATATTTTTTAGATTATATTTCTACTAAGAAGTTGGATGGTAGATTGGATAAGATAATGGATGGTATAGTTAAAGGATGTGAGATAGCAGGTATAGATCTTTTAGGTGGAGAGACTGCTGAACATGGTAGGTTTGCTAATGATATTGATCTTGCAGGGTTTTGTACAGGTATAGTAGAAAGGGGTGAAATATTAGATGGTAGGATGATCAAGCCTGGAGATAAGATTATAGGGTTTGCTAGTAGTGGATTGCATAGTAATGGATATAGTTTGGTTAATGATATGTTATGGAGACATAAGATTTTCTATGCTGATTATCCTGAGTTACTTACACCAACTACTATCTACTCTCCTATGATTCAAAAGTTATTGGATGAGGTTCCTATCTTAGGAATGGCTCATATTACTGGTGGTGGATTGGTTGAGAATGTACCAAGATGTTTGCCAAAAGGACTGAAAGCAAATATTAATTATGATTCTTGGCCATTACCAAAGATCTTTAGTGACATCATGCTTGCAGGTGAAATACCAGAAGAAGAGATGAAGAGAGTCTTTAATCTTGGTATTGGGTTTTGTATAATTATACCTCCTGATATTGATATACATACTACAATTCCTTCATGGGTTATCGGAGAAGTCTATGGATAAAATGGATACACAAGGGATGAGTGGCCCTATTGATCCTAATTACAAAGGGAGACCAGTAGAAGAACAACAGCAGAATTTAAAACCTGCCATTATTACACCTAGAAGATTATTTACTGATACTTATGCTAAGGAGTTGAAGATATTAATTAATGAAGTATTAGATGAAAGGGAGGGTAAGTTTGATTACGTATCGTATTTTGATACAAAACAATTCCAGTATTGTGTTGGGGAAGAGGAGCCACCTTACAAACCATGAGTGAATTTCATATTGATATTGATAAGGCATTAGAAAATGCCAAGAAGAATGATCTTTCTACTGATTGGTCACCTCATTATCCTGAAGGTTTAGAATCAGTTCGCAAGTCAGTTGATAACTGTGTTAATCTTGCAGGTTTGGATAAGAAGTTGATGGAAGAATTACTTAAGGGTGAATGGAATGTATATGAGACACTTAATTCAGTAGGTAGATCTTCTAAGAAAATTGTTATTGAATATGATATTACAACTAAAAAGGAGGAGAAATGAGATTAGGTGTTATGTGTTCTGGTAACGGAACCAACTTCGAGAACATAGTTACCAATCCCAATTGTAATAAACATGAAGTTGTGTTGATGATACACAACACTAAACAATGTGGTGCTGTGGCAAGAGCAGCGAAATGGGGTATCCCTCATGTAAGAGTTCCCCATAAAGATGAAGATCAAATGATAGAACTCTTTAAAGCATGGAGAGTAGATCTTATAATTCTTGCTGGATATATGAGGGTATTAAAGAACCCTGATGCGTTTCCTTGTCCTATTATTAATGTTCATCCCTCATTACTTCCAAAGTATAAAGGATTACACGCAGTCGAACAGGCGTTAAATAGTGATGACGATGTTACAGGATGTACCGTACATTATGTGACAAAAGAGTTAGACTCTGGTAGAATAATAATACAAGCAGAAGTTCCGATTCAACCTGAAGATGACATCAACTCTCTTACAACGGCTATCCAAAGAGCCGAATATTCAATCTTACCTGAAGCGATTAGACATGTTAAGTACCAAGTACAGACTCCAGCTCACTGATATATGTTGTAGAATTATTACTACAGACGGAGTTCCAGTTACCTTAGATGAAAGGATCTGGATGAATAAGTTATGTGAGAAAAATGCATCTGCTAAGAGTATTGCAGAGTCTTTATTATGTCCTGATTATATCCCACATGAATATGAAACGTGAAGAATTACTTAAAGAGATTCCTAATTGGGAATCTCAATATCTTAATGAGACAAAAAATCTTACTGATAGAGAGAAAGAAATCCTTAAGGGTGATCCAATAAGGTCGCACGAAGGTATGATGTATGGTAGAATGTATGCGGACTGGAAGGTCAAAATAGGTTATGAGAATGAATGATCAAACCAAGTTAGTTTTTGCTCTGGAACATGTAGCTCATATACATGATCTAATCAAAGATAATGAATGGGAAGAATATTTGAAAGGTAACTTAGTTACTATAGAATACGAACTTGAAAGACAATTAAGCAACCTCCAATACAATCGTAAAAATGCCAGAACTAAAAGATTATCTAGACTCGATATACTTGACTAAGAAGGATCTTTCAGAAGAAGATCCTGACGCTTGCAAGAAGTATCCTGCCTTCATTATCAACAAATGTTGTTCAGCACATATTGATTGTATTATGTTCGCCAATGAGATGAACCTCCATCATCAATTGGACAAGGACATGCAATATTCGTTTTATCTAAATACGCTTAGGAAAAAGAAGCGTTTCTCGCCCTGGCTCCGAAAAGATAAGGTCAAGAATCTTGATGTTGTCAAATCATACTATGGTTATAGTAATGAAAAAGCAATGCAGGCTTTGAAAATCTTAGATAAATCTCAATTGGATTACATTAAAAATAAACTTGACGTTGGAGGTACAAGATGACTGCTGCAGAGCCTGAGGTGAATTGGTCAGCCGATCAAATGATAGAAGTCACTCTGAATGAACCAGATGATTTTCTAAAGGTAAGAGAAACCTTAACAAGAATTGGGGTAGCATCCCGTAAAGAGAAGAAGATATATCAATCATGTCATATCTTGCATAAGCAAGGAAGATATTTTATTGTTCATTTTAAAGAATTGTTTGCCCTAGATGGGAAACATGCAAATTTAACTTTGAATGATATACAACGCAGAAATAGAATTATTAATTTATTATCTGACTGGGGATTGATTTCTATTAATAAACCAGAATCTATATCTGATGTAGCTCCATTGAATCAGATTAAGGTATTATCCTATAAAGATAAAGGTGATTGGACTCTTGAGACCAAGTATAATATAGGTAAGAAGAAAAAGGTTGAACAAACCGCATAAATTTTGGGGGTTTATACGACCCCCTTTTTTAATGGTTTATGTTTAAATAGTAGTGTCGCCGTAAGGGACATCAAAACACAAACTCGCTTAACAAGGAGCTACTATCATGACAGGCCTACAAAGGTATCATGCTCATAATCTTCCAGAGCTATTCGATAAGATTACGAAGAACAGCATAGGAATGGATGACTATCTCAATCAATTTTGGGAAGGTACAACAACTTCAAACTATCCACCATATAATCTAATCAACATTAACAATGTTGAATCAAGACTAGAGATTGCCCTCGCTGGATTTAAAAAATCAGAAGTGAAAGTCTATACAGAATATGGCAAACTAGTTGTTGAAGGTAAAAAAGAGGAAAAGGATGAGAGTGACTATGCCCATAGAGGTGTCGCTCAAAGAAACTTTACGAGATCATGGACTTTATCAGACGAAACAGAAGTAAGGTCAGTGACCTTTGAGGATGGACTTCTGACTGTCGATCTAGGTAAAGTGGT
>Ga0209232_1000901_pt1 | contig 17016 bp, 29 predicted proteins | sample ETNvirenome_2_60_FD_184066 | JGI IMG/M metagenome (GOLD analysis project Ga0209232, IMG submission 184066) | Marine viral communities from the Pacific Ocean - ETNP_2_60 (SPAdes) (version 2) | ecosystem: Environmental > Aquatic > Marine > Oceanic | place: Pacific Ocean | collected 2013-06-22
TCAAGTTCTGCATTTTTCATTACATCTCCAATGAAGTTCCATGCAACGGATTTACCTGTTCTTGACGGTTGAATCCAAAATACATGCACTCTTGGGTCAAGGTGTGAATCCCCCGTAGGTATTCTTACATATGGTAGTAATGCTTGTCCTTGTATGTAAAAGAAAGAAAGTAAACCCGGTATCTCATTCTTCATTGAAGTTTGAGAAAAATGGTGTAAGTATGCCTCTAATGTATCAAATCTTTTTAACGCCTCATAATTCTTGTAATTCATATTATCATCTTCCTTTTCTTTAACAGTTTAAATACTAAAATTTATTTTCTAACCCTTCTTTCCTGTCGAACTTCCTCTTCACTCGTTAATACTTTAATTATTAATTTTCTTCGCACTTCGCCAAGTCCTTTAATTTTCTTTAGTGATTCGGGAAAGCACATCTCTTCTATGCTACCGCACTTCTCAAGTATTCTTTCTGCTATTTCAAGTCCTATACCCGGTATTGTCATTATCATATCTAAGCGTAAATCATTACTCCCAACCCTGCGTATAGTTTGCGCCCCATGCCTACTTGCGGGTTTGTGTAGTTTATCGTGCAACTTTACAATGAACTGTGCGGCCTCACTTGTGTTTGTTGTAAAGAATACTTGGCAATCAAAATCAGCCATGATTCTTGCCATGTACCCTGTGAATGTTTCTTGTAATTGTGATATAGGAATGTTAGAGTTAAATTGGTTTCTCATAAAAGTCGCATGCTTTGAAAGTGTACCATGTACTACAAGAAAGAATCTTTCTACATTAGCATCCATATTATCTAATTGTTTTTGTAAGTGTCCACTAAACATTGATTGGAAAAAATCAGTGACACTCTTAGCCTCTACAAGCGCACCGCCTAACTTGTAGTCACCTACTACCAAAGCCTGTCTAACTACTGTTAGTCCTGCACTCTTGGCTCGCCTGTTCACGGCTTCACAAAGTACGCCTCTTTCATTACTGTCTATTATTAAATCAATTTTCGCCATTACTTTCACCTTGACTTTTATGATGTGAACAATAACCATCTATGAAAATCACTCTACATCTTTTACCTTTACTGTTTATACCTTTACAAAAAAACCTTTCCGGTAAACTATCTCTATCATTCACACAAGTATGACATAAATCGGTTTTACTTTCTCTTCCGTTTATAGGAGGTCGCATCCCCTTACCACAATGTATACATTTTCTTGCGTTTATTGTGTGTTTCTTTTCTTCAAAATATTTATCAAATATATTACTCATATTATTCTCCCCAATCTCCACTTCCGTCATAAAATTGACACTTACCTATACAAAATCCTTCATCATATAGGGTAGTACATGTAGCGTGTGGATAACCCGCCATGACTATGCTCGCAACCTGTTGTTCAGTCACCTCTTTATTATAATCTACCCAATTTTGCCCTGCACAAAATTTAGATATAATCTTTGAATGTTTCTTTTTATCTTCATTGGATATTTGCCAAGCAGGGAAGAACATACGAAACCTATCTGCTAAGTACGAGGCGAGATGGAATCTCGCTCTATGTGTAGGGTTTCCCCCTCCCAACGCTGCCTGTGATAAGCAGGGTAATATAATCACATCATCTAAAAATACTGTAGGTATCTCGATAGGTTTTACATCAGCCATATTCATAATACGGCTCTTAATTATTTTCAGTTCTAATTTATTCTCTCCGAGTTCAATATACCCCGAATGGCTTTCTTGTGCTTTATCCATATAGTAATCAAAATCACCATTTAAAATATCCTCACTTGAAAGTGGTATACTCCAACATTCTCTTCTCGCATTATACGAGTTAGGTATGCGTATCATACCGCTTGTATCGAATGCTACTGTAGGGTCATTACATCTTAGTGTACCTATCTTCTTCTCCCAAGAGTTAATCAATACCCTACCCGAATGCTTTATCCTTGATAATTCATTTCCACTCTTAGGGTTTAAGGTTTCTTTAAGTGGAATCCATACATGGAAACCACCACCACTAAACCATATGAAATGAGATATATTATCATTCATTAACATTCTATGGAGTCGTTTTACTTCTGTATGAGGTTTTTCAAACTCCACATCTTCTCCCCCATTCTTGAAATCTTTACAATCAAAATCCATTACAAAGTGATGGATAAGCGGAGTGTTATATTCCACTCTATGGTGCTTAGGTGCTTTAGTTTCAGTATAACCATAAGCGGTAAAATATACATTACCACTCCCACTCTTACCCTTCCAATAAGATTCTAATTCCTTACTATTCTTAACAAGCCTTCTCCACCCACCTACTCCCGAACTCGGTAGTTCTAATACTTCACGAGGGAAGTCAATAGGTACAAAGGGCATAGTAATCACCGTAGCGAAAACAATTTATCATCAAGATGTTTTTTTATCTCATTATATGTATTAATTACATTTTCTGTTTTAAGTAAAACAGGGTGTATACTGTATACAAACTCATTAGGATGAATTATATGTTTTGTACCTAAGTCAAAACCGTATTCATCTAATGTGGTTTGTCGCATTACTTTCATATCCCACTTTCTACTTCTAATGCTTTTAGAAACATGTACTCTAACGAGTAAATTATCTCTATCCACAAAATCATTCAATACCTTTTCCATTAATGTTGCTACTTCTTGCATTTTTTTTCACCATACCATTCTTTTTCATCTACTTCTTCTATTCCATCTATGTCATTACAACTACTACAATACCAATAACCTAAGTCATCAATTGCTTCTTCATCACAAATAACACAAACCATAATTGTTGTCTTTTCTTTTTTACTTTCTCTAACTGTTTCTAAATATAGTTTCATTTGTTTTCGCATATCCATTACTCTTCCTCCATTCTATCTAAATATTCATCTGTTATTGTCCAAAACTCACAATGGTCTTCAAAACTACACCATTGGCACTTTAGGTTCTGTTCTTCCATAGGTAGACCCTCTTTGAATCTACCAAGAAAGGGCATAGGTGGGAAGTCCATATCCATGTGTGCTTTGATAAGTTTAACTAAACTTTTCTCTACACTTCTCATAGCATACTTACCCCCGCCCTTTGCGTCTTCATAATGTATTGTTGGACCATCACCACCGTTTATACCTCCACCGGGAAACTCCCACCCCCAATGGGTTATAGGTAAAAATTCTTGATGTGGGCTATGCTCCAACATCATTTTGTAAAACGCCATTTCCTTCCTCATAGAACCCGGTTTGTTCTTGTTGTACTTACCCGTCTTCAATTCCATGAGAGCGAAACCGTCATCATCGGCAAAGAGTGTATCAATAAATCCGTTCATGTGTATAGGTATTTGCTCACCATCTACCTCAACAAACCTTGTTGCTTGTATGTTAGCCTCTACCCCCACAGGTCGCCATTGTTCACCTTGTGTAGAAATCAATCTTGTAAACTGCCAATTCATCCATTGTTCTATTTGTTCATCTTCACCGAACTCATAAGGTGAAGGTGGCGCAGGTACAACACTAACGAATAATTTCTTTGCCTCGGTTATATCATTTTCATTAATTAACTTTAACACTGATTTTTCTTGTTCGTCGGTGAAATTAGCCCAAAACCATTCCATCATATCGTGAACATTCAATCCTCTAATATGATGGTCTACTTGTTCTCCACGCATACCTTTGAACTTCTCTATGTAATATTGTTGTGGACACCAAGCAAATGTACCTATGCTTGACTTTGTGATTCTTATAATACTCCCATCCTGTAGATTAGGATTCCATGCGTATGTGCTACGCTTGTATGATTCAGCCTCCTTCTCATTACCCGTTTCTCTTAGGTAATCATCTATCTTTGGGCGAGGACTATCATCACCATTCGGATTAAATCTCAAATCTCCAACTCCAAATTATTCTGTTTGATTATCTTTACAAGTTTATTATTCAATGATAATATTTTATTTTCTAAGTTGTCAATATTTTTATTATCATGCTTATATTTATTTAAGACTGAAAGTAATTTAGTATTGATAGTAGTTTCAATTAAATCTTCCATAATAGAATTTACCTTTTCTAATTTCTCCATCCTATCTTCTAATGCCATTACCTGTGCTTCAAATCTTTTCTTCATATCTAACATAGCCTTAGTATCAGTCTTATGCCCGAAGCATGAAGGACAGTATTTTTCAACACCGTTTAGACTTTTACATGCAAATTCCACATTACATACAACGCATTTCTTAGTGACGCTCATTCATTCAACTCCTTTAATAAATTTAGAATCTCATTACTTGATGTGACTTTCTTATAGTCTTCAATTAGTCTTTCAACATATACCGCCGCATCCATTAGTTCTTCCTGTAAATGTGTAAGCCAACCCACTATATCTAAATCGGTTCTTTCCATAGTCACACCATACTTGGCTTTACCTACTTTCGCTCTCGCTTGAATCTTCTTGCATACTTCATCTTCATGTTTACTCATTCTTCTTCACTCCGATTAGCATCAACAAGCCCTGTTCCCGAAGTTTGAATCCAACAGAAGTGAACCCTTTTATCTATAAAATCTAAGAATGATTCAGCCTCAATTCTTGCTTCTTCTGCACATCTTTTACAGTGAAACTTACCTTCAAACTCCGGCCTGTGTACTAACGGCTTTTTACATATAACTCTCTTAAGCGTACTCATCTTCAAACCTCCTTCTAAATTCAGTCTTTCTATTTATTTTACCTGTCCTGTGCATTTCTGTATTTAACTTAGTGAACTCTTCTTCTATCACTTCATACTCACCTTCAACCATATCAAGATAACAACAAAGCCATTCTTCAAAAGTATAATCCTTTTTATCACTTTCATAATCCTTACGATATTTATCCACTAATTCTTTCTTTCTGTTTTGCCATGCTTTCTGCATTTCATTCTTACAAATTTTATCTTTATCTTTATCTTTCATTTTAATCACCAATATGTTTTAGGAATACGCCTATCCGTTAATCTATTTAAATCCCAATCTAATGTTTCATAGACAAGTTTCAGTTTCTTAGTAATTGACTTGTCTACGATGGTACTCCAATCTATCTCATAACCTCTAAGTTGAGATTCATCTTCATAGGCTATCACATTACATGGTGGTTGCCCTTCCGGTACACCATCTATGAATACCCACTTAATACCCTCACCCTTACCATAATTGGTATCAAGGTGTGCATTAGAATACATAGCCGCCTTAGCGGTCATAGGAGTGTGACTTGGTTTGTATTCGTGCAAGTGCTTAGACAAACGCCCATATGCGCTTACATCTTCGATAGATACATCACCATTGTAAACTGATTTTACTATCGGTCTTACCATTTCCCATACATCATTTTCACCTTTACCTGTAGCGATAACATTGAATGCTAATCCAAGAACTTTTCTACATATAGGTGAAGAACTCGATGCTTTGATTGAGAAACCTGTCACTTTTAATTGACCTGCTTCTTCTTCCGGCCATACTTTAACTCCGAAGTTTCTATTCTTTACGGAAGCAGTAAGCCAATAGTCGAAATAAGCCTCAAGTTCAACATCAAGATGTTTCAAATTCATTTCAGTTTGCGCTATGTCAGTTAGATAATTAGCAATCTCTTCTGCTTTATCAAATGGAACTTGAATATATGCTGAATCAGTATGACCTGCTAAGGGTATGAATCCCTTTTCAGCACTCTTCTCCGTAAGCATGGTAATAGACTCTCTACCTAAGTGAGTAATACATTGAGCAATAGGATAACTACTCCATTGACCTGCTACTACCTTACTTCCCGTCATGCCGTAAATCGCATTAACCGCAACCTTAACCGCCATTTGTAGCATGTTATACCCTAGTTTAGTATCAGCGTCATCAGCCTCGTACATGAGCGACTTGTACTTCTTCCTCAAGTCTAGCATATCTTTGACTACGGAAGGCAACAAGCCCATCTTGTCTTGTCGCCAATGGAATGTACCACCTGTACCCGGAATCGCAGTACCCGTCTTACTGTCGTATTTAGGCGGTACTTTAATTGTTAAAATATTCTCGCCTCCCGAATCTACCAATGTCGTATAACATAAATTAGCGGAGAGTATGATATTAGGATATAGAGAAGCAAAGTCTACCAATGCCACTCCTTCGTGCCTACCCGCTACAGGAGGCATAACCCATGCGGCCTGTAGTTCGGGTCTTTGTTCTTTGTAAGAGGAAGGTGCTTTCAAATCTGTACGCCTTCCCATAAGTCCTCTAAAGTATCGTGTGACTTTATGCGTACTACCGAATGATACTCCGGCTAATTGTTGCATGGCTATGTGATATGAGATACAATTAAGTTTCTCATCACAGTCACGGAGTAGTGTAGTATCTACTAAACAGTAATCTACAAACTCATCATAGTATTCTTTCCAACCATTGAAAACAGTCATACCTTCAATGTCATTTGTAAGTTTACCACCAAAACCAAGTTCAGTAGCAAACCAATCTAACTTACGAGATTGAGCCTGTCCTCTACCGGACTTCTGCCATATACCCTCAAAGCCACTACCGTCTGTCCACTGCGCCGCAGTATCAAATATCAGTCTACCCTTGATAGGTTGTGCCGTAGTTCTGTATGCGCCTGTCTTTTTGTTAGGAGCGATAACCCTGTTTACAGGAGAAAGTCTTTCTCTTAGTTCTCCTAACTGATTGTAAAGGTGTGGTAAGTCAGCCCAAGCAATAGCATGTGCAACTAACATATCGGGATTACATTCATCGAGATAGTCAAGGAAGCCTTCGTGCATCTTGTGTACATTAGGATATGTCCTAAGTTCATACCCTTCGTACCTGTCAATCCATTCAGTCTTAGTAATAGTATCACGGATAGATTCTTCACTCCATGCGAAGACTACAGGATGCTCACTAAAGTTATCCGATACCGCCATGACTGTAGTGTATGGGTCGCTTTCATCTGTATTCCATTCAAGGTCGAAGTACCATATACGAGGTTTAAACTCCGGCAACTTATCGGGATAGTTAGTAAGTAGAATTTGGTCTAAGTAATTAACATCAGCCTCATAAGTCCACTTAGGGCATTTGTCTTTTATCTCCCAAAGAGTGTTAGGGTGTTGAACTGTCACCTTTACAAGAGTCTTATTATCAATACCTTTAGCCTTAATTTTAGGATGAACTGTAGCACGATGAGCCTTTAGTCTATTCATCACCCATGTAGGTGCGGCCTCCGCTACCCAACAATGGGGTACAACATAATCCTCATCACCTTCCATGATGTACCTCTCATGAAGCACACCATCAGCCCCACGAGTACGCTCATAGAGTACAGGTGGCTCATAAGGGTCATCAGTAAACCAATCAATAATCATCAGTCATCACCTTCGTCTACAATCATAAGTAAAGTATTGGTCTGCTCAAAGATGACACAGGTACTCTTACCCATGTGCATGCGAGCATCTTCTTCATCAAGGAATTGTAAACACATAGGCATCTTCTCACTAAAGAAAGACTCTACAGTAGTAGCAGGTCCATCACTATCCCATACAGGTAGCGTAGTAAACAGGCGACCACTTGTAGCCTTCCCTGCTACTATCCCCATCTCATTCTCTCCACAATGTATACGCAGTTTAAATTGAGTATCTTTAGATACTAACCCACGCATACCTGCGAGGGAAATCAAATCCTTAGTTGCTATAGAAGCATGAGTACTTAGACTAATCTTACCAAACTTAGACCAACCCGATTCTTGACATTCCTTGATTAGTTTTCTAATCACTACGGTTTTTGTTGCCGACTCAATATCATCAGTACTTGGTAGTTGTAGTTTATTCCCACCGCCCTCTATGTATAGTGGCTTGGTAGGTGCGGTTTGTCTAATGACTACTTCATCCTGTTTACTTGACTTTAAGAATAAAAGTAATTTATCCAAGTCAGCGATGTGGAGTACTCCTTCTGTATTTACATCAGTAAGGAATTGCTTTCTAAGGTAATACCACGCATAAGCAATCTCAACAGTAAGACGACCACCTGCACAATCTATACGCAAGTCCGGTATACCTTTACCGAATGAACTTAGGAAACCTAAGAACTCTTTTCTTTTAACTGTTATTTTTGTCATAGTATCACCTTACATTTGAAGTGGGAATGGTGTTGGGAAAAATACTTGACACCAAAAGAAAAAAACCCAACACCAAATTACATCAACGACCAAAACCCACCTCAAAAGAGTATCATAGAGTACCGTCATAGAGGTCGGGTAGACCGTACCATTTCGGTTCTGCATCAGTATATGTCATCATTACTGTCCTTGTTTGATTGACAAGAGAAGGATTAGTTTTACACTTAGTATAAGTCGCAGTATATTTAGTAGACACTAATTCGTCTTCATCATCGTATTCATTTGTAGCATCCATGCGGATAAGTGTAGGTAAGTAGTTGTTAGTTTTCTTCTCCCATTCCGGTTGCCAAGATGTTTCAGCATCCTTACTGAATGAAAAGTTAGTATTGCGTAGGTGAGTTTCCCAAAACACTCTAACACCAAGTCTAACTAAGTCACGGCTTAGTTTGGTTAGTTGATGAAACCGAGTATTACGGATAGCCCAATCGGACTGTCGCTCTACACGCTTTGCTTCACCTGCGCCCCTGTTGTCTGCCGCATCAATACCATCCTTAGCCAATCCTAAGTCAATGATACGCATGTTGTTAGTACATATCTCAAGCCATGAGTCAAGTCCACTTACGAGTACACCCCATACAGGTACACCGTTCTCTACTTCACTAATGATAAACTTCATTATATCCATAACACGCTGATGTGTACCCGGATAATCGTATGCCGTTCTATCTCTAATACCCATCTGCCACGGATTCCATGACTTAACATTAGGGTTATCATAGATTGCCGAATTAAGCATACCTACACCATTGTCAAAATCAATAGCATGAGTCACCGCCCCTTCCGGTTTAGTAGTATCTTTGTCGAATGCGTCTAAGAAGATAGCCGACTTCGCCGTACCATCATGACCCGAACAACCAACAAAGAAATGAGTCTTAAAGATGTGACTCATTGATTGTTGTTCTTGCCTTAAGTAAGCATAAGGGTCTTTACTGTTAGTAGGTTTACTAACTACCTCTTCCTTAACTTCTTCAATCTTCTTCTGTGCTTTTACTGTCTGTCCAAAACCTGCCATAATTATTCCTCCTTCTCATCATCCCATGATTTATTGTCTATAGCAAAACAAATATCCCCAAAACAATAATTACACACCACTGCCTTTGGAGTTAAAGTTTGCTCTCCATCTTCCGAATAACTAAACTCATCTATGTGAAAATTACTTTCACATACTTTACAATTCCTGTATTCATCTGTCATAATTATTCCTCCTTTTTTGTACACTCTTCACAAGTCCACTTGACGGGGGGTATTCCACTATCAGTCCAACACCCGCACTCCTTTTCATCACTCAAATTGTCCAACTCCTGTATCTCCACCGCTTGCTCTCTTACGGCATCTACGAGGATGCCCATAGACACCCATGACTGTAATCTTAGGACTCATCAAACCATCACGGTCTTTCATACCTAAACGACCAAAGACAAGTACTGTAGAGTTTTCAGCGTAATCGAATGATTGCTCTCCCCAATGGGCAGTAAACGGTTTAGTCATCTTACCTACTGCACCGGGAATCCAACAGTCAATGTCACCGTTATTACTCCCAAAGGACATGAAATAGTTGAACCCTTCGGGGTCATACTCACTATCTCTTGGTTCAGTATTCATACTGTTTATTGTACCTTTGGTAATGATTAGTGGACCGTATGTGACGCTCCTACCATCAATGTTAGTCTTAGTCTTACGACTGTCGAATGCTTCTTCAATTTCATCTATTGGAACATACAAGTCATGGTTTTCATCATCAGTCCAATAAGTAATAGGTTGTAGTAGTGGCCTATATTCTTCTGCGATGAACTCATCTGTGTAATTAATTTCAAAGTTAGAGTATGTACCAAGTACGGTCTTGAAGAAATCATTAGTTTGGCCTTCTCTTGGAGGTACTACAGGAATCTTACAAGGTCTACCTATGTCTAACTCCATGTCTGCATTCTCACCTGTAAGGTCTACTTGCCAAAGAGAAACACTACCATTCTTAACGAAGTCGCCTTCTTCTCCACCTAAGAAGTATGCGTATCTACCCATTCTTGTAGAAGGGGAAGGCATACCTTTACGAGTAAGTAAACAAACTAATTCATTACCTGCTTTAATAGCATGGGTAGGCTCACTATCTGCTGATTCATCAAGAGGTGTTAATCCTTCTTTAGTACGAACCGACCATAGGCCACCGTCTTTTTCAAACACACCAAGACGACCACTGCTAATTGCATCATTAGGGTCATCCTTAAACAACTTCAAGTTTGACCTTACAATGTTAGTAAGTCTGTCTTTCTTTCTGTCTGCAACACCCAAGAAACAACCTACCCAAGTAGATGTACCCGATGATGACGCTTTCTCTTTTCTTGTTTCGATAAACAATTGTTCAGCCCAATCAGTAAGTAGTTCTTCATCTTCTATTGTATGGTCCATACAACCATATTCTTTTCTTATGTAATTAAGATACATAGTCTTTACTTCATCCATATCCGTTTTAGTTCTATTACCATATGCTACCATTCTTTTTGCTACACCAGTAGGGAATGTTTTATTTTCACTCTCACCTGTGTCTTGCTCATCTGCATCTACATATTCATCTTCTTCTTTCCAACTCATTTTATTCACCTTTTATTTCTTTTTTCAATTTAGCCACCAATACATCAACATAGGCACTATCGCTACCCGGCCACTCATATACCTGCTCCATCATACTCCCCCATACGGTCAGTACGCTAAACACAGTTTCCGAGTCCTTGTCGAAGAACCCTCTAATGTATTGGTGAAATTTATTCATAAACGGAAGTCGGCCACCCGACTTCTCAAGGTTATCTTGTAGATTTAACCTTAGTTCATTGTACTCGCATGAGATAAAATTATCCCACCAAGCATCATCATCAGTATTTACTGATAAGTGTTTCAAAGCATCCGGTTTCTTAGGTGTGCTTTCTAATAGATTAACGGCTTTTCTTAAGTCACCATCGCAATTGGTAATCACATCTTCATATGATTGCTCCCATTCAATAGGCGCACCGCATGATTCTGTGGCTCGCATCAAGTGTTTAGCACCCTCTTTAGGTGAAACACGAGTGAATACATATTCTGTACACCTGCTCTTAATAGCAGGTTTAATTTTATCGGGATAGTTAGCAGTAAGAATAAACAAAACTTTCTTAGCATACTTTTCCATTATACCTCTAAGAGCATCTTGGGATTGGTGGGTGAGTCCATCAGCCTCATCTAATACTACAATCTTACGAGATACCCCTATACCACTTAACCGTGAGAACTGTTTAATTTCCTCACGGATATGTGCTATCCCCCTGTCATCACTCGCATTAGACCATAGTACATTCATGTCATTGTTCCATTTGTCAAGCATGGTATGTACAAGTGCATTCGCCGCACTTGTCTTACCTGTACCCGGCGGTCCTACAAACAACAAGGCTGATGGGTACTCACCCGTTCTCTCCCATTCTTGGAAGTCTTTGACGAAGACATTATTACCTACAATCTCCACCGGAGTCGTAGGTCGTAATTTTTCATTCCAATTCATCTTCATCAACCTTCTTTTCTATAACAGTTTATATATCATTTCTCAAAAACAAGTTATAGTCATCCCATTTTTGAACCCAAATATAAAATTCATCTAACGGTTTATTCTTATTTGCTCTCGGCATAGGGTTATCTAATATCCATTTCATACGCTCATATCCATTCCTGTCTTCTATGAACATATCATACGGAGCGATAGCATCTATCCATGCTTGTATGTCTGCTTTCTTCTTTACACGATATTTTAGTGTTAATTTGTTTTCATCACAGAACAACTGTACAATCGCCTTAGTATGAGAATCTTGTATATCTATCTGTATGTACTTCTCTACTCGGAATCCATACCCATAATGTACCTTAGATACAGATGCCGAGAAACGCATCTTAGTAAGCACTACACCTAAACCTATGTCCATTAAATGCTTACTCATTATCTACACCTACCAAAGATATGTATGTTGTATAATCATCTACATCGTGTATAGATAAGTCTTCATGAGTAGACATATATCTCCACCCCCACCCATCTTCTGCTCTCCATGAATAGGCTACTTGGATAACTAAGAACGGTATATCATGACTACTATGGGAATTTTGAATAGGAATTTTATATTTCTTTAGTATGTTTTCTAATTCAAATGGAAGGTTTCGTATCCTCATTTTTGATACATCTATTACATCAGTTAAACCATCTTTCACACCTATAATAAATTCATACCCCATTGTCTTAATCATTCTTACAGATAATGCTTGGACATAAAGAGCAGGTGTACCTTTTGTGTATAGGTAGTATTCACCTTCATGTAGTATTAGATACCCACCTTTAGGATAATCATACAGAATTTTATTGGCTTCCCGCCAAGATATATCTAAAGGTTCTTTGTATGATGAAAAAGATATTTCTTGATTAACGGTATGGAGTCTTGTAGTACCCAAAGCATTTACCCAACACCAACAGTCTTCCGCACTTCCTACTTGTGGAGTGTACTCACGATTGATTTCACCGTTTCTATTTCTTACTATATTTTCTTCTATGAATAATAAAGTACCGCAATTAGTAATGAACCAAAAATTATCGGGTATAGAAATACCCTCCCACTTTCTTAATCGTTTGAAAGTGCTTACAGGTTTTGATACCTGCTCTTTAGTAGACAACCCGAATATAACATCTAACATAGTATAGGTATCTACAACATCATCGTAAATCTTAGAAAATTGTTTAGCCCATCTTCTCATTCTATTCCTAATAGAACGCCAACGCTCATTCAACGCCCACCGCCATACAAACTCCGCTTCTGTAATGTTCATCTTGTGACAGAATGGTATTACCCAATCCTCTTCACCAGTAATAGATAAGAATAAACTCTTAACTTCTTTCAGTGTTAAATTATTTCCCGCCGAGTCCGAAGACTCCATTACTAAGATTTCAGCAAGCGAAGCACCGTTGGCTACTGCATCTAATTGTTCTATGAATACCCCGCATTCTTTAGCAAGATTTATTTTCAGTCTTGTTTTAGTTATAGGGAGTTTATACTCTTCATCAAGAAACCCCCATAATTCATATGCTTCATCTTTAGTAATATCATCTAATGTAAGTTTAGACATTTTAGATATTAGGACTACTGCTCTTTGAACTTTCATTACTCTACCTCCAATCCGATATAGAGTTCATCTAAACACCCTATGAGATATTCACAGTCTATCCACCCCATACCGAACTCATCATTAGAATACTTACCACCCATTCCTTCTTGAGATATTAAATTAAATTTGAAAGTATTAGGTTTCTTAGAATCACTTAGAATCAACATACAACCATTATGTAATGCCCGTCTATATTTTACTGCACCTTGTTTTTCTAACAATGATGTAATGATTCTATCAAAGCCAAAATATAACGGTTCATCTTTCAACGCACCGTCATTGAATATCCAAACCCTGTTAGGGTGATACCATTTAATGTGATAAATTTGAAGCATCCTTCTTATCCCCTACAACTACATGGAAAGGGCTTGGTATCATGTAGGTATTACTAGGGGGTAGCATACCTACAACTTCCTTTCTTAATTGAATTAAACTATTTTCTTCATTAGGATATAGTGAAAGTAAAAACTTCCATCTTACCTCATTTGGTTTGTGAGATTCTATAATGTACCCATTAGAAAATTCGTGTTTCCTGTCCATGTTATCAACCTACTTATCTATAACAGTTTAAATATCATTTTCCCGTTCCGCCTTTTCAATTGCATCATCTATGTCGCCTAACAATTCATTTAGGATAGGTAGCATACTGCGTAATTGTTCCGGTGTAAGTCTTACTCCTTCTTTAGAATGTATATATCCGTCTTCTTCACGCCTAAGTATTCTTAGGTCAATCCAATCTCGGCCTCCCCACTTAACCCAAGCAAGGCGAATCTTACCTTTACCGGAAGACCACTTCCTTACTTTTGAATCATCTTCCCAAAAGTTCCTTTCAAAATTACTCATCTTCTTCACTCTTAGTAATAGTTCTCTTTATGGCGTATGAACCCCATAGCCACGGAGGAACTTTCTTACCTTCGTAATTACTACCAAGAACTTCACCGTTGAGTACACCTGCGTCTTGCATGTCCTTCATCTGCGCTCTTGTTAGAGCCATGAATTGATGACTATCATCAACTCGCCAACGCATGAAGTATTCATCACCTGCGAGTAAATGGTAATCATCGGGATTCATTTTTATCACTTCACTACAACCGCCACACTTGATAGTGCAACTCCATAGTTCCACTTCGGCACTATCTCCTTCTGTAAGTTCAGCATCAATAACTTCAATGAACTCATCTTCTCGCTCATCAAGTTCACAGTTAGCAAGTGGGTACTCACATGTAGGACAAAGCCAACCTCTCGCTTGCTCTTGCTTCATTTCAAACTCTTGTTGCATTCTCGCCATAGGGTCAAGTGGTGGAGTAATCTTCTGTACCCCGTCACCTTCAAGCACTTCATATCCGCACTCACTCATTATCGCTCGATACCTTTCGTGGTGTACTTCACATTCGGGATGATTGTACATAAACATAAGTGCAAAAGTATTCTCTCCTGTCTTTCTATATTGTACTCCGCTACCATCCGGCGACCATACCCCATCTACGGGTATTGCCCCCAAGTGTTCTTTTCCCCAAGTTATCATTTCAGTTGTCGGTTGCCATTCCATTGTCCTCACCATTGACCTCACACAGTCCAAACATGCCACAACATACCCCTTTGTAAAGGTACTGTCCGTTGCTTAGTAAATACATTTTATTTTTACTGTTAATTTTATTACAAGTCGGGCAGTTAATCCCGTTATCCCAAATCGCAATTTCCATTACAACAGTATGATACTCCCCATCAAGCAGTATCTCATAATCCCTCATATCCCCTTCGGCACTATCGGGAGTAATTGTTTCTATTTCTTTATCATTCATTATTATCTCCCCGTATGTTCATTTGATTCTGCGACCATGCTTTTAATTTCAATTCTTCCATTTCATTAGAATCATGTAATACCTTTAAAGCATCATCACATTCTTTGATTTGCCTAAGAGCAACTTTAGCATTGTCGCTAAATAATTTAGCCATTCTTCTTCTTAGAACTAAACCAAGATGATTACTAACTAAGTCATCGCTATCACACAAAACTTTTATGATTGTTTTTAATTCCCAATCTTTTAAGTCAAGCGTAAAAATTTTGTTTAATTTTAAATCAGCCATTGTAGCAATAGTAGATTCATTATTTTTATGTTTCCAAATATCTTCATTCATTTTTATTCCTCTCTTTTTCCTTCATAAAACTCTCTCATAACTGTCAAATCTGTTTTATTATAATCATGGGTTATTTCATGTAGGCTCATAAATTTGCCTTTCATCTTCTTCCTTTTTTCTAATTTGAACTTAGCCCTATAATCCATGTATTTTTCCCAAGTGCCGTTTTTAACCATCTTGGGTCTTAACTTATTATATTCTAAAAATTGTTCTTGTGCTTCGGGGCTTCTATTTTTATGACACCACTTTCGCTTAAACCTCTCCGGTGATTTCACCCTCAATCTTTCATATCTTGTTCTTGGATATGCGTTTAATTTTGTTAGTTCTTCTATTATTGAATTTACATATTCACTAACTACACCCAATGGGACTAACTCTAACAATAGTCTAATTTTCTCTATTTGTTCTTCAAACTCTTTTCTAATTTGTTTTTCAGTTTTTAACTTAATATCTTTTTCCATTATCATGTCACCTTCTCGTATCTATCTAACAACATAGAAGCCAATTCATCTTGACCTAAATGTTTTATAATTGTTATTGCATCTATCGCTATCTTGTATATTGAGTCGTTCACGCCGTCACCTCCAAACTTTCTTGATAACAATAATCGCAAGTATCTATATCACCTTCACAACCGTACTCTTTCCATGTTCCGTATTTATAACACAAATGTCTAATGTAAGACCCTTTTTTGTTATCTATGTTATCACCTAATCCATCTTCATTATAACAAGTTGAACAACATATTTCAGTAAGTCCATCTATCGCTGAATCTATACTACTATCACCGTTAGCCAAGTTTTGATACACCTTGTGCATTTCTGCATCTTCAACATACCTAGCCCACTGTCCTTCATAGACCCATTCTATTTTACAAACAGGACATAGTTCTGCATCATAATCCCCTTCTTCAATTATTTCTCTTATTTCCTCTTGGGCTATTTCTTCTTTCCACAACCAAAGTAAGGTATCAAAACAAGGTTCAAATCTTTTACTCACGCCGTCACCTCCACGCTTTCGTCACTATAACCTGCATCACGCATACAATCTAAATCACAGAAAATATCCGGCCCACGATTTCCCCTGTAAGCATAAACATAGAAAGCATCAGCAGGTATCTTACATTGACAATTATAGCAAGGTGCGATGTATTTTTCACTCACGCCGTCACCTCCACGCACTTACAATCTTCTTCATGCAAACATTCCCCAACCGAATCACAAAGCCCATCGGGGTATTTGTAATGCTCAAAGGGGTAAGCGTCACAATTGCACTTCATGCCGTCACCTCCACGCCATAGTATTCCATGATGCTTCTAACCCTATCAACAACCAATTGTCTGTGCCTGTTCCATTCCAAATTACCTGTGCAATTCATGTGATGCCCTTTTGGGTCTAATTCTTTCATGGCCTCAACAAGAGCCTTCGTCATTTCTTCGTAATCTTTCTTCAACATCACGCCGTCACCTCCACGCTTCGCTTGTAAGGATATTTAGAAGATACTCTTCTACTCTTACAGAATGAACAATACCATTCATGTTGCTCTCTACCCG
>Ga0209232_1000902_pt1 | contig 17009 bp, 25 predicted proteins | sample ETNvirenome_2_60_FD_184066 | JGI IMG/M metagenome (GOLD analysis project Ga0209232, IMG submission 184066) | Marine viral communities from the Pacific Ocean - ETNP_2_60 (SPAdes) (version 2) | ecosystem: Environmental > Aquatic > Marine > Oceanic | place: Pacific Ocean | collected 2013-06-22
AGGGCTATCCAACTAAAGTAAGTCCATTAAACCTCGTTAGTGAAGTAAATGATGAGGGCGAAATTTTGGGTTTTACTTCCTATAAAGACATGGGAGCATTCTTTTTCGTAGGCAACTCTTATGTCAGTCCAAATCATACAGGACAGGGAATTTATGGAAAGTTATTACAAGAGAGGAATAAGCACACTAGGGGTAAGCCTAGAATTACATTATTGAATCCTCTAGATGAAGAGTCTAGGAAAAAGGTAGAAAGGGTGGCGGCTAGGCTAGGAGATAAGGTGACTTCTTATTCTCAAGTACAGGATATAATGAACAAGCCTATGTATGCTGAACTTAGTAAATTGCCAATGTATCGGTATCCGGTGATTTGAAATGAGTTGGAAAGATATTCTAAAGATTAGCCCCCATGAAGAGGCAGTCGCAAAGGATAAGGAAGATGTTAATAGTGAAAACCTTGAGAGAATGGCAGGGGCCGTGACTACTACTGCTCCAGCACATGCTAAATTATTCAAACCCGCATACCGAACTAGAAAGAAAAGGAAGGATGAGTAATGCCTAAAGATGTGAATAAGAATACTGCCAACATCGGTGACGCTGTTATCGAAACAGTTGGTGGAGTTATCAAATTCAAGAAAGATTTTGAGGCTTGGGAGAAAAAATGCAGAGGTGCAAACTCCGGCATGAAGAAAGGCTCTTTATTGTACGCAGTTGAAAACCATGTCACCAGTCCTAGAAGAGGCTCTCCTAATGATGGAAATTCCGGCGCACATACCATGCTTAGAAGAATTAGGAAGATGTTAGTTGACAGGGCTAACGGAATTTTCTTTGAAGAGGATGCTGAAACTCTAGAAGCAATTGTTAATGACCTCGAAGGACTAAAAGACGATGCTAGTTTGAATCCTCAAAATATTGTATTTTCCATTCCTAAGAAATATAATAGACAGACGGGGGCTTATGCTAGAGGTGTAGAAATGGAGAAGGTCTACGGCCACTACCTTTCTACATTCTACTCTAAGAAGCATGGTACTGTCGATAGACAAAAAGATGGGTGGGTTAGCGATAAAGAAAATACCGCTACTCCGCCAATTTATCAAGCCCTTTATGGGGGCGATTTAGTTCCTGTTGGATTGGTTGATGTTTTGAATAAAGCAATTGAAGATATTGACGACCAAAACTACATCGCTACGATTACAACTTCTAAACCTGCCGCAACTCTCCAAACCATTCCCGATTTTAGAAAGAGATTGGGTCGTGCTATTTCTACTTCAAGAACAGAAGAAGGGGTAAGTGCGGGGAGAGTTATGAGGCTAATGTCCGGTAAATCATTCAAGGTTCCACCTACAGGTAAGGCACAAAAGATGCTATCTAGATACATGAAAGTTCCCGACTTAGGAGGAACCATTACTGAATTCACAATTGAGTTGACTCCGGCTAAGACTCGTAAATTGATTAAAGATTACATGAAGTCGAACATGAGCGTAAAGGTTAGTCCAGTTATTAAAAGTTGGAAGGAAGTGTTGCTATGACACGGTGTAATACATTAGATGCTTGGTTTGATGAACAATCAAAGAAGATTGATAAAACGGAGAAAGAGACAAAGAAAGAGTTTGTCACTGGAAATAAGATTAAGGAAGTGAAGAAATGACTTGGGAAGATATACTAAAAGAAATGACTCTAGATGAAATAGAGGAAATCGTTGGAAAGACGGGAAGTTTAGATGAACTGATTGAAATGATTGAAAAGAAGTTCGCAGTGAAGACTAAGATGATTTCAAGTTCTTCCTCTTCTCCTATGATTGGATTCTCTATACCTATCTATGTTTCATTAGAGATGCTTGGTAATAAGACAGAAGAATTTGAAATTGTAAGTACGGGGGTGCAGAAATGAGTTGGAAATATATACTAAAAAGAGTTGACTACAACGACTTAGATGATAAATCCAAACAGGAAATAAAATATTCCTTGATAGGAAGAGATTACCTTGAACCTACCCTAATGGACTTTTTCGTGGATTTTCCTTTTTACGATGAATCAGCCACTAGTTCGATAAAAGAATTAGATATGGGTTTCCCCGACTATTTTGAATTATTTGCCCTTGGAAGCATGGAACTACAGGAAAGCGATTTAATTACAGATATTGCTGTTTATATTAGAAATAAAAAGAATAAAAACGAAACATATTATCTTGGAGGTTTTAGAGGGGATGAGAATATGGAAAAACTATTCGGAGATAGTCATTCGGGGGAAGACATTCGGCAAAATCTAGATATTTATACGATGAGAGATTTAATGGTAATTCCCGATTTCGAGCATGAAAAAATAAGTAGAATGTTTGAGGGAGCCGACTATAATAAATTAGTCACCTATCTAAAAGAAACTAACAAATGGGAAGAGATTAGCCACATCGAAGATAAAATGATGAAACTTCCCGAAGTCAGTCACAGTAAAGAAGTTGATAACTGGCTAGAGGAAGCAGAAGATTATGCTAGTCAAAAGTTTGAACAGTCTTATTCTAGAGATGATGAATCGTCTATAGGAACGGCTCAAGAGTTTTACAAACTTCTAGAATATTTGAGAACAAATAAGGAAACTTCGTGGAACGAAAGTGATTTGAAAAGAAAATTCCCTACGGCTATGTTGATTGTTTCGGAAACTTTAGGCGGACTACCATAAGGTGATTACAATGAGAAGAAAGAGTTGTGCCTTTTGTCAACACAGTGATGTTGATTCTATGGAAGCCGACTTAGAATCCCTTACTATTACTCCCGATGAATTAGATGAAAAGATGAACTGGAGAAGCGGTACTTCCGCACAACATCAAAGAAATCACATGGGAGAATATGTGCAAAGTAGTAATCCAAAGTGTGCCATTTGTGTAGACCCAATGAGGGTAGAATATGAGAGGCAATTACATGAGGGTCTAATCACAGCCGAGGAGGTCAGTGTAGGGCTTGGAATTTCTAAGGCTCAAGTCCATCGCCATGTTAAGCATCATTTACAGCCCGTTGTTCAAAAGTCTGCGGCGGCTATTATTGCCAAGAAGGATTTGAATGAGGTTGATATGCTATCAAATAACATTCAATTGCTCGATGATAAAATCACCGAGATAGCATCTAGAGATGATTTAGATGCTAAGGAATTAGACGCTCTAGTGAAGTTGGCTAGAGAAGTTCGTGAGTCTTTGAAATACATGATGGAGTTCAAAGGCAAACTTGTCCACAAGCGACAAGATACAATTATTGTCGCACAGATGCAGGTTGTTCAAGAAGTGCTAGCACAGAACAATCCGGAGATTTGGCTTGACATTAAGAAAAAGATGCAGGAGAGATTAGCATGAGTTGGAAAGATGAAATAAAAAAACAACCCGAACCTAAACATAAGTTTAGAGGTGGAAGTGCAGAATGCAAACAATGTAAAAATTTCTTTCCTTATGCTACAAGAGAAAGTTCTCAAGAAATCAAAGATAACTATAAATCTATGATGCAAACTGGAATGTGTAAGAAGTGTTTAGATAAGAGAATAGAGCGTAGCAAAGACACTACTACTGAATGGCCTATTGATAGGTTCGGTAATATGAAAGGACAATGGCCTTCAAGAAGTAAGTTCTTTTAAAAATTAAAGGAGAGATTACAATGAGTTGGGAAAATATAATTAAAGAAAATTGGGATTACGACCCTAAATATCCTAATATTAATAGAGTAATTGATTATCAAGTTTCTCAAAATTCAAATCGCCCTATGTCGGATATACCAAAATTAGTTAAGCAAGCCATTATAATGTTTGGAGAGGATTTAGAAAAGAAAATTGGTTTTAATACTTTAGAGGGCGAAACCCATAAAGAATTTGGAGAATGGGTAAAAACACTTTGATACAGGAGAGATTACAATGAGTTGGGAAGAGATATTAAAAAAGAAATTAGTTCTAAATTACGATGATGGTTCTTCCCAAAAAGGTGTTTCGGGTAGTTTAACAATTGCTGATACGGGAGAAATGGTCGCCTTAGTATTGGATGGAAAAATTAAGAAATTGGTTGGTAAAACAATAACAATTGATGCAACAGACCAAAGTTTAGATTGATGCAGGAGGGATTACAATGAGTTGGGAAGATATAGTTAAAAGAAAAAACAAAAAACTTAATGTTGAAGATGGTAATATTTTTAATAAGTTTGTAAAAGACTTAACAGATGGTCTAATTGATAGAGAATTAAAAGACCATTTAAGCAGAACAAAGCCCGACGACCCGCACTATAAAAATCACGAAATTGCTCTCAAAGAAGTTTTGTATGATGATTTATCTGACAATATTGCAGAAAGATTAGCAAAGGCAATAGACGAAGTAGTTTTTGAAGAAGGAAGAATAGATTATGATGATAATGCCTCATCATCGGGCATACTCGTTTTAATTGAAGCAATAGATAAAAATGAGAAAGAATTAGAATCTAAAAATTTAGAATGGTGAAGGAGAGATTACAATGAGTTGGAAAGGTATATTGAAGAAGAGTATTGCTACTGCTACTCGTTCAGCAGAACTTTGGATTATGAATGAAGAATCTGTTTATCGACATGTATTGGCTAAAATAAAATCATTGGTTAAAAGCGGGCATGATAAAGAAGAGACTCTTGAGCAATTAGCAAATTGGCTTCCTAGTATAATGATTCACATGGAAGGTTTCATGGAAGAATTAGAAAGAGAAGATTGGGATGGTTCAGTTGATTCTCTTAATGATGTAGATTGGGAAGAAGTGGCTGGTAATTATAAAGAGGATATTGATACTATCATTGAAGACTATGCTTAAGGAGAGATTACAATGAGTTGGAAAAGTGTTCTCAAAAGACAAACCAAACTCCCCAAAGAACTTACAGAAGGTGCCACCGTATCTACAATTCCAGCAGAAGAATGGGGAAATGAACCTAAGAAAACTCCACCGCCGAAGGAAGATACTACAACACGGCAGACAAAGTTAGATTGACAGTTCATTTATTATAGAGTGGACTATTGCCTTTATTCGGGGAAACGATATGACAATAAAAAAACAGGCATCTCATCGTAGCGAAAACATTGCCGGTGTTCCTTATACTCCTCGTACACTATTTAGAGCCTTAGCAAGAGAAGGTGGAGAGGAGCCTTTGATTGCTCATCTATCTAGGCCGCTAACAGGGGGCAGAACTCCGGATGCTAGTAAAATAATGGATGCTTTGAAAACCATTACAATTAGTGGTGGGGTTCGTTCATCGGTTAGTGATGCTCTCAAAAATCAAGAAGAATTTACTAGCGTCATTGAACCCCTTGCTGAAAAACTAGGAATGAAGCCTACCAAACTAAGGAGAATTTTGACTCCAAAAATAGCCATGCTATTTCAAGCACAACCGAAGGCTGAAAGCAATGCAGAGTTCTTCAAAAGAATTACCAATGATGGTCTTAATGAAGAAGACATAGACAAGTTAATGACTTATGTTTTGAATGATGATGCTCAACATTTATCAAGAGAACTAGGCAAGGCAAAAATAGACAAGTATGCTTTGTTTGATTCTGTCGAAGACTACTACGGGAATCCTAGTAGACATAGACCGGAGAGCGATGAGGAGTTTCAATCTTCGGCTCAAGTTAGTTGGGGGAGATATACAGCATCTTATGGTACTGGTCAAGAAACTCCCGAAGGTAGACCAACAGGTTCAGGTAAGAAAACCGGATTTATTTTACTAGAAGAGATAGACGACGATGATAGTATTAAGGAAAGAGAGGCTCAAATTAGAGAGGCTATAGAAGAGGAAGTAGAATTGACACAATTCGACAGGTTGGTTTATGAGTTTGAATATCCTCCCTTCTATGAAAAACTATTTGGAAAGAGTGATTTGAAGATAGTTATAGAGGGAAATGATTTGCGACCTAAAGGTACGCTAGACTCTAGTGATGTAGGCACCTACCTAAAGGTAATAGGTAGGATGAAAAAGAAATCATTGCTTTTGCCTAAACTAGGGCCGCACAATGTTGCTTCTTCATTTTTTAGCAAATCCACTGTTAATCCTGTTTTGTTAAAACTCTTAATGACAGGTGGAGATAAAGTCCTTGAATCTACTCTTGCCTCTGTTAGAGAAGAATCCTACATATCCAACGAAGACATTGAAGAAGCCTTTGGTGAAGATAGGGGAGATTTCTTGTATCTAAGAAGAGACATGTGGGAAGTTATAGAGTCTTTGTTAGAAGGGGAATCGCCCGAATGGTTGGAAAAACTAGAAAAAGTTGATAGAGACGAGTTGGGAGATGAAATTGAAGAGTTGCCTTCCGATTATGCAAACGAAATTACCACTGAATCCGGAATTACTAAAATGCCTAAAAATGAATTCACGAATGTAATTGAAGCACTAATTCCAACTATTGAATCTTTAACAGGAATACCTTCTTCCATTCCCATAAAAAATCCCGAAGTTTCCTTTGCCCTAGACAACCCAACAGATAGACAAATCTTTTCTTTGTTTGCTGATAAAATTGATAGGGCTAAGGAAGATGAAACTAGAGGAGTCTTTGAATTCGATGAATATGCTATGGATATGGCATACAAAGCCCGTCTACAGCCTATCGAAGGTTTGAGCGTCTTAACAAATTTCAGTTATCTACTAGATGATACTATGGAATCTATCACTGTTGACTTGGATAAGACAATAGATGAATACCTAACAAAGGCAGACAAACAATTACTAACAAAAATAAAATCCGATATTGGAAAATTCAAAAACAGTTTGTCTAGTTCTTTAAATGAAGTTATTTCTGTTATTATAGAAGGAGTTCGAGATAAATTACAAGACATTGCTACGAGGCGTAGGTTCTATGTTAATGAAGTTGGAGAAGAACTTTACGAGGCATTGCAGAATAACGATTTACTGGAGGAAGTTGAATGAGTTTTAAATTAGAACTAGAGAAGAGAGTGGCTTCTCAAGAAAAGGCTATATTTCAAAAGGCTAAGTTAATTGAAAATAGGAAGAAGTCCCCCTTCCCTACTATGAAAAGAATCATTACTAAAATTGGTGATGATTTAGAAACTGAACTTAGGGAGAAAGGAGAACCAGTGGGGGCAACTGAAAGAAAGACTGCTATCAAAGAAGTGAATCTAGCCACCAAAAGAAAGTACAGGGATTTGGTTAAAGATAGGGCCGATGAATTAACTCCGGAATATGTCGAAGAAGGTGGAAAGAAAGTAATCGAAGATGAAAGTGTTAGAGAATTTGATGAAGTTCTATTCCAAAATAAAATTCTATCGAAGGTATTTTCCGGAATTACCATTAAAGGAAAAAACATTACTGTTGAAGTATTGAATCAAACCTTTTCCAACAAAGATATTATTGTCAAAAAGCCCTTTACACGACAGAAGCCAAACAAGTCTTCGGATAGAATTAGAGCAAGGATTGATTCTCTAGACGAGGATGATACACAACTATTGAGTAAGTTAATGCCAGAAGTAGAAAGGGTGTTGGAAGGAATAGACACCTACTACAGCGAGGTACTGGAATCGCAATTTGATGAAGAAGGTGAGCGTATTGTTGTAGACATTAGAGATGATGTGCTATCTTTTATTGGAAATGAACCTTACATTAGTGTAGATAAAAGAGAGTCTATTTATTCTGCATGGAAAGAGGTAGCCCCTAAACATGCTAAGGTGTATGGGGCAGTTGAATCTTTAATCACATCTCTAAAATCTGGAGGGATGGAAGAGTACGGGGCTAAATTACATACTGCTAATGAACTGTTTAATAAAAATGGTCAGTATGTGGTGAAATTAGGAACGGCTACTGTTGGGAAGCAAGGAGCCGATGATGCTGTCTTTACTCTATTCGATAGATTAGGTAGCGTAAATATAGCAATAGAAGGAGATGTAGCAGGGGAGGCTGTAGAACAACTAGAAGATGATGTACTAGATAGGGAAGAAGCAAGGGAATTTGCTAGTCTAATATCGTCTGATAAAATGGACCCGCTTGGCTACAGTTATTTATCTAAGTACACCTATGGCATTCTAACCGATTCTACAGAACTAAACAAAATAAAAGAGATGGCAGACACTATGAAAATTATTTATATGGTAGAGTCTAGAGCCGAGATAGAAAGGTTGGATAAAGCCATAGAAAGAATGGGACAAATACAGCCTGTTTCCGGTTCTTCTTTTTATCTACCAGCGCAGATATTAGACAATGCAGACCTCGCTAGAAATTTCGGTTCCGGCATTCGCCCAATTAAAATAAACGGGGCTATACAATCTCTTCTTATGACTCTAGAAGAAATTACAATGCAACAAAAAATGTCTACTGGCGGAACTGTAGTTGGACCTAGAGGAGGTCAAGGTGGAGAAGCAGGTACAAAAGGCGACTCATATGTTTCTGCATATCCCGCCGCTAAGGGCATTCCTAGAGACTTAGGTAAAGATGTGCAGAAGGAACTAGATAGCGTTCTTAAGGCTCTAGACGATTATCTGTATAAGCCACTTTTGAATCCGGCTATGGCTTTAGATTTAGACTTTAGAATAAAAAATACTACTGCGTTCAAATCCATTAAGACTTTGAGTTCCAGTGATTTTGCTAAGGCTTATACAAAACTAGTGAAGAGGTCGAATACTAGGAGAGGCAGACTATTAAAGAATACTGATTTGGATAATATTCTAAAATTTATGAAATCAGTCAATACTCCTAACATAGAACACGAAGAAGTTTTCAACGCCGCTAGATTGCTAGGTTCTTCTCTTAAAAGAATCTTTAGAGATAAGGATATAATTAAACAATACAATGAAGAGATGGCTCAATTCCTTGGTAGAATAAACCTTAGAAGTCAAAATCCTCAACAAGGACTGCGCTTTGCAGGTGTACCTTATCCGGAATTTGATGATGAGAGGCGTGTCAGTAAAGAAAGAATAGAGGCTACTTCATTGACAGTAATGGCAGTGTTGAAGGAATTCTTGTTAGATAAAGGAAACACTCAACAGATAAGTTCCAAAGGTACTATTAAAGCCAAAAATATTAAGCAAATACTGAATGAATTGAGAAAGTCGGAAATAGAAGAGAAGATTTTAGAGATACACGATTCTCTTAGAATACTCAAGGGGTTGCCTATCTACTATGGACAAGGTTCCCTTTCCTCTATTGATGATATGGACTCAATCATTACCTCCTCTAGAGAAAGGTTCAACTTAGATTTAACCTCGATGGATATTGTAAAGATGGTTGAAGAAGTAGACTCCTTCTCTAATATTTCATCTAATGTTGGAGTTTCCGAAGAAGTAGTCTATTATGTGAAGGCTAATTTCCGGTGATTAACATGAGTTGGAAAGATATTCTAAAGTCCTTCACTCCATTAGAAGAGTTAGAAGAATGGATGCAAGTTTTCATCAATTCGATATATGAGATGCAAGGTGATTTAAATAAAATTAGTAGACATTGGAATTATATAACCAATATAATTCAAATGATTGCCTACAAAGGAAAGGGTGCTGACCATAAAGATATTATGAAACTTTTTGGAAAAATTGTCGAATATATTGAGAAGGAATATTCAAATGGTAAAGAACTTAAAGACAAATTACAAACCATAATTACTAGAAGAAAAGAGGAAAGATATGTCTGACATTGCAGGGTTAAACTTGGAACGCCAAATGGACTTAGAACTATCTAAGAATTCATTTCCTTATTTCTTTGAAAATGTTCTAGGTTGGGATTTCGCAAGCCATCAACAAGAGTGGCTTGAGTTAATGGGACAAACTCAAAGAACAGTAATCATTTGTAGTCGTGGTCACGGAAAGTCTGTCTTCATGCACTCATGGGTTGTTTGGAATTTAATCTTTCAACCACCCCCATATCAAATGCTCTACATTTCCTCTAACCAAAAGCAGACTATGGTTCACATGAGAGACATTGACAAGGTATTCAATAACCCTACAATTAAGCATTTCAAACCTGCTAAGGGTTGGGCTATTGGAAACATTACTCTCACCAATGGCAACCAAATTCTTGAGCGTTCAGTAGGTTCGCAGATTCGTGGATTACACCCTCAAGAAATTATTATTGACGACCCTTTGAAGGAGTTTAGTTTAACTGCAATTCAAAAGGTCACTGATTGGTTTTATGGTGACATGATACCAACTTTACACCACTCCGCTTCCCTTCGGGTTATCGGAACTCCGTTCAGTTATACAGATATTTACACTCAACTAGAAGAGAATGAAGCATATACAGTTAGAAAGTACCCTTGCTTTAACGCTCTTAATGAACCTCTTTGGCCTAACCGTTGGGACTATGATGCTCTTATGGCTAGGAAGGCAGAAATAGGTTCACTTAAATTCACAAGAGAATATCTTTGTGTTCCCGTATCTACAGGTACTTCCCTATTCAATCCCGAATATCTAGAACGAGCCAAGGATAAAAACTTGGTATTGAAACCTACTCGAAGAGAAGGCTACAAGTATTATGTTGGAATTGACCCTGCTATTTCTACAGATGGTGACTACAATGTAATCACTGTATTGGAGGTAGATGAAAACGATAACAAAAGTATTGTTTATGTCGATAGGGCCAAGAATGTAGAATTTAGAGATAACTTACAGAAGGTTAGGCTCATAGGAAAAATATTCCAACCCGAAGTAATTCTATTTGAAACGAATGTATTCGCCAAATCATTTACACAGGAACTTAGAAATATTTCCGATTTGAATGTTCATGATTTTAATACTACAAGGAAAAAGAAACAAGATATTATTTTGAATCTACAGATGAATTTTGAGAATGAAAAGATACATCTTCCTTATGCCAATGAAGAAAGTAGAAGAGTCACTTCTGCTTTAATTGAAGAACTCTCTATGTTTTCTATTACGGAAAAAGGCAAATTTGAGGGAGTTGGGGCGCACGACGATATGGTAATGAGTTTAGCATTGGCTAATGCCGCCACTAAGACCATCAGTGAAAACTTCTTATTGTTAGATGATTTGGGGATATTCGATGCGCCTATCAAAAATGGGCGTGGCGGTATAATGGGACTGAACTTTTGAGGGAAAATTATGCCAACACCAGAGGAACTAAGAGAGGCTAGTACTAGATTAGAACAAGTCGCCGCTTTAGAAGAGGAGGCGGAGAATGATTTAGAGGACGCTAAGAGCCTACTAGATGAGAAAATTGCTCTTAGTCTATCAAATGAACTTTCTATTTTTTCCGAGTATGAAATGGTTTCTAAAATTTCTACAGAATTCAAACTCAACGCTTCTCAAGCAAAAAGACACATTGAATCGTTTCCTAAGAAACAGATGTATTATGGAGAAGAAGTTCCGAGCATTGTTAAGACTCTAAGAAAGGAGCGTAGGAGTCTAAAAGGTGAATCTAGAGATAAAATGGCTAAGAGCATAGATGCTATTATTGATGGCTACTCCGAGCATATTACAAAGTGTGTCAAAAGCATTTATTGGCTCACCCCATATCGAGAACCATTTATGAAAATGAAGTTCGATGAGAATGACCTTCTAAAAATACATAGTATGAAAGAAGCATCTCAAAGAAGAAAGGTCATTGATTCAATATGCAAATATTGGGAAGCCGAATTAGATTTGAAGGATACTAGTTATGGGAAACAATATTCACTATTATCGAAAGAAATGAATTTGGCTAAGAGGGAGTTTAGAAAGCACATCAAAGAGGTATCATCTTCTTCTCTTAAGAAATCAATTAAGGAAGAAACTAGAGAGTATATTGTGAAGCAGGTCAAGGATAATCAAGGAATATCTGCAAGAGAACTACATGATAGGATGCCTTCTAAATTATACGACAGGAATTCATGGCACTCTATTTCTAAGATGGCTAAGTCTTTAGAAGTCACTTCTGTTTCGGGAAGATACTTCACTGTAGACTCGGAAATAAAGAAGAATGTTTGGGCCTATACTGCCGCTTTTATTGATTCGGATGGCTACATCACTATGGATAGAAACCACAACCCTAGAGTTGGACTGGTAGCCACAGGAGATAGAGGCAAGGCCTTTATGACTGAAATACACAAGGCTTTGGGAGGTATTGGTAAATTGCACTTAGACCAAAAATCTCCACAAGATACACGGCCAGTTAATCGCCTAAATTTCTATTCTCAAAGTGATGTGACAGAATTGTTGACTAAGTGTTTGCCTCACTTTAGAATGAAGAAAGGTAATGCTAATCTTCTATTGGAACTTATTAGAATGAAGAAATCTTACAAGAAAGCAGAATGGTATAAGAGCCGATGTGATGAGATATTCAAGTTAATGAAATGGGAAAATCACAAAGACCATGTAGGTTTTGATTTTGCTAAAGAAGGAATATATGCAGATGATATTTCAAAATATCAAGATAATTGTAAAATGTCTGTTATGGATGAAATGGAAAACATTGGTGGAATCATTGCTAAGAAGGAATTTGCAGATACTTCATTCAAAGCCTATTATAAGAAGGTTAAGCGAATATTAAAACAGACTACTATGGATAAGAAAGATGAGGACATTATTATGTCTTTCTTGGATGCTGGTATGAAAGACGAAGAAAGCAGTGGAGATGAAATGACAATGATTAGTGCTGGTTTTGCTAAAAATAAAATTGAAGAGGTTTTGACTAAATATGGCAAAAATGAAAAGCAACTATTTAGAAGAGAGAATGCTTAGGTGATTATTTGGAATACTGTGGCCAATGTTATACTTGTGATGTTGTAGATTTAAGGCCATTTGGATACTGCAAAGAATGTTGGGAGGTGAAGAAAGGTGACTTGGCAAGAGATTCTAAAAGTTAAGGCCACTGCCACTCATAATAGTAAAGGCGAGCCTAAAGATAGATGCGCTAAACTAGCAGATAAGAAATACGGAATGAAAAGTTCAGCCTACAAATCCGGCTTTATGGTTCAATGTAGAAAGGGAACTAAAGGAAAAGTCAAGAAAGGTGGAGATAATTTCAAAGCAGAAAAAGAATCAGGATTACATGGCTGGTTCAACAGAAGAGGAGGAAGTGGTAAAGCAAAGGGTTGGGTTTCTTGTCAATCATGTGAAGATGATAAAAAGGGAACAAAACCTTGTGGTCGTAAAGACGCTTCTAAAGGAACTAAACAAAGATGTAGGCCAACCTGTGCCGCATGTAAAACATACAAAAGGAGAAAGGGAGCATGAGTTGGAAAGACATACTAAAGGCACACTGCGGAACAGAAAAGATGGGTAAGCCATGCAACTGTGAAGAATGTGTAAATAAGAAATTAACACCTAAACAAAGTAAGAATCTAGATAAGAACAAAGACGGTAGAATTAGCCGTGAAGATTTTGATTTGTTAAATAAAGGAGAATTAGCAAAGATAGAAAAATTGATTCTTGCTGAAATTAAGAAAGAAGGGGGTGCTTTAGGTATGAAGAATCTAAAAAGTATTGCCGACGCTAAAACTCTACAAAGAGCCATAGATGGCCTCGTTAGAAGAAAGAAAATTTACATTCACACTGATGGAGATATTTACACTCACAAACCAAGTAGTAAAAGAAGGGGGCCATTTACAGCATGAGTTGGCAAGAAGTTATAAAAACAATAAGAGCAATCGGTCAAAGATTTAGTGTAGATGGTAAAACCTATCACTTTTCACCTGAACAGATTCAAGAATACAAAAAAGAATATAATAATCCGTACCTTAGTGGAAGGGATAATGAAACTAAGAAAAGAATTGCATTGAGAAATGTGGTTAGAAAGTATGGACTAAGCCCGAAGTGATATTATGGACTGGACTATTATTCTAAAAAAACTAGAATGCCCCTTGGCTACTCAAGATTTAAAACTCAATACTAAGAATAGAGATAGGGCAGTTAAAGAAAAGCATATTCAATACGGACCTCTTAATTTAAACGACGAAAAGTATTGGGAAGAGTATGCTAAGAAATGGAATACTACGGCTGATGTTGCTAAAGAATCAAACTGTAGTAATTGTATTGCCTTTGACATTTCACCTAGAATGGATGAATGTATGCCTCTTTCTACAGATAAAGACGGTCGCTTAGGCTACTGTTGGATGCACGATTTCAAATGCCATTCGGCTAGAACCTGCTACACTTGGGCTAAAGGAGGCCCAATTGATGATGATAAGACTTCTAAAGAAAACCAAGTGAGGGGAGAAGAATGAGTTGGGAAAGGATAATAAAAAAAGAATATGACGAACAGCCTTACGATAAATTATCCGAGCAATTTAAAAATTTAGAAGAGGAACTAATAGAAGCAGTTTCTACATATGAAGGGGCTTTATCGGGTATTCAAAAATTAGCAAATAAATTAGAAATGGAGATGGATATTCCCGAACTAAAAGATGATATGTTCATGGCTACTAAAGCCCTAATTGAAGAGAGAAGCAAAGACCCCGAAGAATACTTTTGGCACATTAGACAAATAGAAAGCGTTCTAAAGGAAAGAGAAGAGAAACTCTTGGAGAGATGAAGAATGAGTTGGCAAGAGATTCTTAAGAAGGACAAAAAGGATATGAGAGTCGGTACAGTATATCCAAGTGATAGAAGCGGAAAAAAAATTATGATGCTTACACATGAAGGTAAGAAAATACATGCAGGTGCTAAAGGATATGGCAACTACAAAAAGAAAGGAAAAAATCGTGGTGGTGGAACACATAAAAATCCAAAAAGAAGAAAGTCATTCAAGGCTAGGCACAAGTGCCACCAATGTAAAGGTAGAATTACAACCCCTAAATGTTTAGCCTGTAAGAAACTTTGGTGAAGGGTAGTATTAAAAAGTCTTGATATTACAACATAGACGGGGATGAGTGCTATGGCGGAAAAGAGACAATTTAAAATAAGCAATTTGTTTCGACGGTCTACCCCTAAACCGGCTGATAGAAAGGTCTACAACATCGGAATACAAGAGCGCGAAAACTCTTACATGATGACTGGGCCAATGGTCTATAACATTACTCAACAGTCTGTTATTGTCCGAACTTGCATTACTCAACTAAAGCAGGAGATATTTAGAAGGGGTTATGTTTGGGAAAAAGCATACGAAGCCCGATGCAATGAGTGTCAAAAGACACATAAAAGACCCGTTACAGAATGTGCTAGGTGTGGTTCAACCAATCTAAAGAAACCCGACCCAAAACAATTGGAGTATGCTGAAAAGTTTATTGAAGGATATGTCAATAAGTCCGAACAACTATTCATTGATGTATTCAAAGAATTAGAAGACGACCTAAACATTATGGATGATGCGTATATTGTTCTTGTTAAGGAATACTACCTAGACGGTAATGGTAAAATCCGAATGCACAGAATAAAAGAATTGTTTAGAGGCGACCCTGTTACTATGAGTATCTACGCCGATGAATTAGGTATTAGAGGCACTAAGGGATTTACTTGTATTAATCATAGAGGGTACATCTCTCAAGAAGCCCATGAAAATTGTAATGATTGTGGTAGTCCACTGTTCCCTATTCATTATGTAAATAGGGCCAATGGTGAAGAACAACACTACATTGAGGGAGAAGTTCTACACTTTAGTAAGTATAGTCCTAGTAGATTATACGGGCATTCTCCGGTTATGACACTATTCAATCACATTATGACACTAATTGCTATGGAGAATTATATTAATTCATCATATACAAAGAGTAGAATGCCTAGAGGATTGCTAGCAGTTCAAACTAGAAACATGGAATCAATGTCTAGTTTTTGGAGAAGTGTAAAAGAAAGAATGGAACAAGACCCCCACTACATTCCTGTAATGGGTATAGAAGCCGAGAATGGAAAGGGTTCTGTTGAATGGATTAAGTTTATGGATAGTCTAAAAGAGATGGAATATACGGCTGTTAAGGATGACTTAAGAGATAGAATATCAGCATTCTATGGAGTGAGTAAAGTTTTCATGGCTGACAATACCACTAGTGGGGGATTAAATAATGAAGGTATGCAAATCCTTGTAACTAATCGAGCAGTTCAAATGGCTCAAAATGTGTATAATAATTATGTATTCCCGTTCTTAGTTAAACAATTCGGAGTAACGGATTGGGTCTTGAAACTACCTCCTTCGGAAGAAGAGGATGAAATAGCCGTTCTTCGTAAGAGAGAAATAGAAGTTAATATTGCGGCTTCTGTTAAGAATCTAGGATTTGAAGTGGATATGGATGAAGACGGTAACTTTACTTTTAAGAAACCCGAACCTGTAGAAGAAAAACCTCAAGAAGAAAATAAGGCCGAAAGTGGCATAGACCCACTAGCAGGTTCTAATTTAGACCAAAGAGATTTAGATGAGAATATGAGGAATATGATGGAAGGAGGTTCTAAACCTCAAGAAAATCCGGCAACCACAAGAAATAAACCGTCAATGAGCGTAGGGCCGGATAAGCGAATGACAGGACTACCGGCGGATGCAGGTAATCAAAATGTGGATAGAAGAAGTGAAAGGAGAATACCATAATGACAGAAGACATAGCACAGAAAGAAAGAAGACTAGCAAAAGAATTGGCACAGGTTCGTTCTAAAAGAGCCGCCGAGGATAGAAACACTACTAAGAATAGAGACTATTCAGTTGGTGGTTTGCCTCCCGATACAAGCCATAAGCCATCTAGAGGTTCAGCAGATACACCCGATGTAGTACAACTACCTGTTAAGAAGAGAAGAAAAACCGAAAACAAGTGGTGATTGTATGACAATCGAAAAGGCTACTAAACTCCCCGATACTCCTAGAGTTCGTAGAGTTCCTACAACAGTAAGTCTTGGATTGGATGATGACGGAGAGGAAAGGTGGGCAGTCGAATTTCGTGAAATAACTGAACCTAGTGAATACGAAGCCTATAAAACCGAAACAGAAGAAGCAATTAAAAAAATAAAGGCATTTACTGTATCTAAAATAAAATACCAAGTGACTAAGGACAACAAACTGAAAAGCCCTAACGAGGAAGACCTTGAATATTTTGAAGAAGAGGTCTTTCCGTATGAACCTATACTTGATTATGAAAAAAGCAAACTAGGCGGGCAGTCAATAGGAGATACCTATTACGAGTATAAA
>Ga0209232_1000903_pt1 | contig 17000 bp, 23 predicted proteins | sample ETNvirenome_2_60_FD_184066 | JGI IMG/M metagenome (GOLD analysis project Ga0209232, IMG submission 184066) | Marine viral communities from the Pacific Ocean - ETNP_2_60 (SPAdes) (version 2) | ecosystem: Environmental > Aquatic > Marine > Oceanic | place: Pacific Ocean | collected 2013-06-22
TTATAGACTTTATGATTCTTTTCATATCTTTATTTGTAAGATCTGAACCTGAAGGCAAGCAAATACCCTGTAAGAATAATAAAGAACTGTTTCCATTTATATATTTTTTATAACCTTGCATAACTGGTTGTTCATGCATTGGCTTCCAAATTCTTCTTGCCTCTATATTATCTTTAGCTAAATGTTCAATTAAATCTTCTGGCATATATTCACCTTTCATTAATGCGCATGTTAACCACATATTAGATCTATCTGTTTCTCTTTCTTCTTGAAACGAATAAAAAAGATTACCAACTTCTTTTCTATACATTTCATTTATTTCTCTAGTTCTTTTTATTCTATCTTCTATAACTTCCATTTGAGCTACTCCAATTGCAGCAAGAACATTACTCATACGATAATTATATCCAATTTCTGTATGATGGTAATAAGGTTTTTTATCTTTAGCTTGTGTAGACAAAAATCTCATATATTCAGCCTTCTCTTCATCATCGGTTACAATTACCCCACCACCCGATGTAGATAGTAATTTATTTCCATTAAAAGAATAAACACCAATATTGCCAAAGGTTCCTGTGTGCTTATCTTTAAAAGTAGATCCGAGACTTTCGGCGGCATCTTCAATAATAGGTATGTCATATTCATCTGATAATTTTTTAATTGCTTCCATGTTACACGGTACACCAAAAATATGTACAGGTATAATAGCTTTAGGTTTTTTACCTAGAGCAGTTGAATTAAGAATAGCAGACTCTAATAAAGTTAAATCCATATTCCAACTCCCTTCTTCTGAATCTATAAATATAGGTTCTGCCCCACAATAAATTATAGGATTAGCTGTTGCTGCAAATGTTAATGAAGAACAGATTACATAATCACCTTCTTGTACATTTAAAGCTTTAAGTGCTAAATGGATGCCGGCAGTACATGAAGTAACTGCTACTGCATGTTTTGCACCAGTATATTTTTTAACTATATCTTCAAACATATTAAGATGTGGCCCAATCGGAGCAATCCAATTATCCTTAAACACATCATTAATGTATTCTAATTCTTTACCTGACATATGAGGTGGTGATAAGTAAATCTTTTTCATATTATTTAATTTTAGCTGGATTTCCGTATGCTGTTATATTATCTGGCATATCTTTAGTTACTACTGAACCTGCACCAATCATACAATTTTTTCCAATTTTAACATAAGGTAATATTGTGGCACCTGCACCAATAAAACTACCTTCACCTATTTTTACTCCACCGCATAAAGTAGCATTAGGACCAATAAATGTAAAATCTTCTAAGATGCAATCATGATCAATTGAAGCAGCAGTATTAACAATACAATGCTTACCTATTTTTGTACCTATTTGAATTACAGCACCATGAAGGATTTGCGAACCTTGATCAATTTCACTATTACCAGATATTATAGCTGTTTCAGAGATGACTGTTAAATATTCTATTTCACCTAGTACTTCTTCGGCTATTCTTTTCCTATCTGCATTGTTACCAATTGCAATAATCCAATTCCCTTCTTGTAAATCAAAATCTTCATCATTCCAATACATTACTTTTTTAGGAAACTTAATAACTGAATTAACTACCTTTGCATGTCCGCCCTTACCGTAAATATTAGTCATCGTTTTCTCTTTTAAATTCAGGAACAATACTTTTCATTAATAGAAGTATTTTGTAAAAATCATTTAATCTTATTTTAGATAATTTTTCTATTTTAGGAATTAAGATTTTAAAATCGTATTCTTCATGATTAAGTTTCATTATATTATCATCCTCAGTAGGAACCATATTTTCACCATCACATAATAACTCTTCATAAAGTTTTTCACCTGGTCTTAATCCTATGTATTCTATTTTAGCATTACTCTCAAAATACTTAATAAGATTTTTTGCTAAATCATTAATACTTACAGGTTCTCCCATATCAAATAAAAATACTTCTCCACCTTCTCCTAGTACACTTGCCTGTAATACCAACTGACATGCCTCAGGAATAGTCATAAAATATCTAATAACTTCTTTGTGTGTTACACTAACAGGACCTCCTCTTTCAATTTGTTTTATAAAAGTTGGAATTACAGAACCTTCAGATCCTAATACATTTCCAAATCTTGTAACAATAAATTTAGTTGCAGATTTTGTTTCTAAGAATTGAGTATATAATTCTGCTATTCTTTTAGTTGCACCCATTACATTTGTAGGATTAACTGCTTTATCAGTTGATACCATTACAAATTTTTCTACCTCATTCATATATGAGATATTTGAGACATTCATTGTACCGAGTACATTTGTTTTAATTGCCTCAATAGGATTAGCTTCCATCATTGGTACATGTTTATAAGCAGCTGCATGAAAAACTATATTAGGTTTAAAAGAATCAAATACTTCTTCTAATCTGTACTTATCCCTAACATCACCTATTACATATTTAATATGAGCTTTAGGAAATGTTCTACTTACTTCTTGTTCTAAATGAAACATTGAAGCTTCTGCATTATCAAATACAGTTACAGTAGATGCACCAAAGTTTACAAGTTGTCTAACTATTTCGCTGCCTATTGATCCAGCACCACCTGTAACCAATACTCTTTTTCCTTTTATGTATTCTTGGATTGACTTAAGATCTGTAGATATAGGATCTCTTCCAAGTAATTTATTATAATCCAAAATCTTTAAACTTTAAAATGTTATCTTTATTTTCTAATAAACCTTTTCCAACTAAATTATTAATAACAACCTGTTGAGATTTCATAACTCTTTTCATTGCTTCTTTATAATCAATAAAACCTGCCCAATCAACTTCTTCTGTTTGTAATTGCTTTTTAGGAATTCTCAAGTCTTTTAATCCTATTTGTGAAAGGTCATCTACTTTAACTATAAAATAATATACAATCTTTGTGTATTTATATTTTCTTGTAGTTAATGTAAATGTATGTGCAGTTTTGTCAATAAGATTTTTTGGTACCTTTATACCTACTTCTTCTTTAGTTTCTCTAATAGCAGCATCTAATTTAGATTCACCTTTTTCAATACCACCTTTAGGAATTCCATAAGAGCCATACCATCCTCTATTAGTTGTATGAGCCAATAAAACTTTATTGTCATATATGATTGCTAATCCTGCTGAAATTTTAGTTTTCATATATTATTTATTTGAGCCACTAACCAATCTAATTCTACTTGGCTACCAGAATCAGAAATAGCATTATCTGGATCTGGGTGAGTTTCAATAAATACTCCATCATATTCAAAAATTCTAGCAGCTTGAGCATATTGCTTTGCTAATTTACGACTCCCGCCAGTTATACCATCACCAGCCATTTGTGTTGAATGAGTACAATCTAAAATTACTTTATCGGCAAATTTTTTCATTACATCAACACCTCTAAAATCTACAATAAGTCTGTCATAACCAAACTGTGATCCTCGTTCAGTTACCCATACTTCACACTTCGGATCTACTTCTTTTATTTTGGTAACTGCATGTTCCATTGCTTCAGCAGATAACCATTGGCCTTTCTTTATATTGATAACATTAAAGTTTTTTGCACATTCAACTAAAAGGTCTGTTTGTCTACATAAGAATGCTGGTATTTGAATAACATCTACTACTTCGGATAGTGGTAATGCTTGAGAAGGTTCATGAATGTCTGTTATGATTTTAATGTTAGGATAGTAATGTTTAACAGTTCTCATAATCTCCATCCCTTCTTCTAAACCTGGACCTCTATCAGAATGTATTGAAGTTCTATTTGCTTTATCAAAAGATCCTTTTAAATACCATTCTTCATTTCCTATCCAAGCATTTAATGCTTTAGCTACTTCCAAAAAATTTTCCTCGTTTTCAATACTACAAGGACCTAGTATGTAAGTGTATTTTCCCATTATCCATCACAGCTTAAACATTCCTCCATTGCTGCTTTAGCAATATCTCCTCTTAATACAGATTCAGTTCTCATATAATAAAGAGTTTTAACTCCTTGCTTCCATGCTTCTAGGTGAACTTGGTTAATCCATTTTGGAGAAGCTTCTTTAGGAAATGCTAAATTTAGAGATACTGCTTGATCAACATATTGTTGTCTAACTCCTGCTTGCCTAACTAAATCTAATTGATTAATTTCTTTAAATGTTTTAAACACATCTTTAAAAGGAACTCCTTCTTCATGTTCTTTTAAACTTTTACATTTAACAAGCATACCTTTTAAGAAACACCACTCATCTAAAAATTTAAGACCTTGTACAGATCCACCGTCTGCCATAATCTTATCCCAAACTTTTTTATTATTGTGGCCTATTTTTTCTAAGTAAGCTTCTAACTGTTGATTCTTTCTAATAAAGGTTCCTTTTGCAGATTGATCGGTCCAGATATTTGCAGGTACAGGTTCAATACCAGCAGATATACCACCAGCTAATTTAGAATTGGAAACAGTAGGAGCAACTGCTCTTAAGTGAGTATTTCTAAATCCTGTATCTCTACACCACAACGGTTCTCCGTACTCCTCAGCAAGATCTCGGCTTGCTCTTTCACTTTCTATTTTTATTTGAGAAAATATATTACGAGTTTCATATTGAGCTTCTAACCCTTCAAATGCAATACCTCTTTGTTGTAAATAAGTATGCCATCCTAATACCCCTAAACCTAATGCTCTACCCTTTTCAGCAGATCTTACAGAATTTTCAAATCCTTTTCTGTATTTTGCCTTTTGTAAAAATTCTTCAAGTACTCCATCCAGGAACCATGTAGAATCATAAATTAGATTTGTATTTTTCCACTCATCATATTTTGAAAGATTAAGAGAACTTAAACAACAAACAAAAGAATGATTTTCATCTGTATGTAAAACGATTTCAGAACAAATGTTAGTCATAAAGACTTTTAAACCATTTTTCTTATATGCATCAGGGTTTTGTTTATTAACATTTCCTCTATACATTATATAAGGTTGACCTGTTTGTCTTCTTTTTCTTTGTACTGCTGCATACCTTTTTCTGGATTCTGCATCACCTTCCATAACATTCCTCATAAACTTATCACCTACAATAACACATTGATTAGTATTTAAACATTGCCTGTTAATATCACCTTTAGGTTCTCTGATTTCTAACCATTCCCAAAAATCAGCATGTTCAATACTTAAGTTTGTACTTGCAGCTCCTCTTCTTACTGCACCTTGATTAGTAGCAAGAATAGTAGAATCATTAATTTTAATAAAAGGTACTACACCATCACTTGTTCCATTATCGGTTATTTGAGCTCCAGCTGGTCTGATTTGATTATGACATACACCTACACCTCCACCATGTTTAGCCAATAACATCAATTCAAGATTCTTTTGGCCTATATCATTTATAGAGTCGGCTACATCAATTCCAAAACAACTAATAGGTAAACCTCTTTCAGTTCCAGTATTACTTAATACAGGTGAGGCTAGATTCAACCACCCTTTCCAAATGTACTTCATAAACTTATCAGCCATTTCTGGTTTTTTAAGTCTATTTGCAACTGTTGTTGCTACTCTCCAATATGCATCTTTTGGAGTTTCTCCAGGTAAACAATATCCTCTTGATATTGTATTTAAGTAAACATCGGTATGTCCCCATTCAGGATAATCAACGCCTCTTTCCCAACCTAATTCATTTTCTATTTGATCTGCTGTCATTTTTTATTTTTTTAATTATTACCAAATATCATCCCAGTTATCGCCTTCACCTGCTTTTGCATAATCAGTTGGTCTGATTGCAAAAAAGTCAGTATGAGTATGACCTCCTGTTAAATGATAAAACCAATCTAAAGCATCGGCTGATTTTTCATCATATTCAAATATCGGCTCTAATCCTAATTCTTGTAATTTTTCATTTGTTCTTCTATAAATAAAATTCTTTAAGTCATATGCTTTCAAGTTTTCAATATCACCCATTTCAAAAATCTTATCTATATAATTATGTTCCATCTCTACAATTAATTTTGCAGCTTCATAGATAGAATCTTTAACTGAATCTCTTAACTCTTTATCTTCTTCACACATATGATTAAAAAGTCTACATCCCATTTTAGAATGTAATGATTCATCTCTTACAGACCATTTCATTTGTTGACCAATTCCTTTTAAAAGATTTCTCATTTGAAAACTATATAAAACTGCGAAAGAACTATAAAGAGATACACCTTCAGCAAATGCCGAAAATATTGCAAGACTTCGAGCAACCTCTTTTCTTGAATCTCCTACATTAGCTAATAGATCTTTATCTGTATAATCTGCATTAGTAGACATTAAAAAATCAAACTTATCAGCCATTGAAGGTTCATGTAAAAATGCAGCAAAATCTTCAAGCCCTAAAGTTTCATTAAGATAAGAATACGCAACAGCATGAATTGTTTCTTGTGAACCAAACATCATAGCCATTTGTCTTATCTCATGTTTTGGAAACCATTTAGTAACCATCCCAGTCCAATAATCGGATACTGCACATTCAGTCTGAGCAAAACCTAAAAGAATATTTCCTACTAAATTCTTTTCATGTGGTTTAAGATTTTCATTCCAATCTTTAACATCACCTTGCATTGAAATTTCTGTATGTAACCAGAATGCTTGTGCTTGTGGCATCCACCCATCTAAATAATATTCTGGATATTCAAAAGGTTTGTACTCGATACGTTCAGTGAAAAGTTTGCTCATAATTATTTTATTATTTTAGACTAAACATGCAACGCAGAAAAATGGTTGCATGTCTTTAATTAGTATTGTTTTTTATTTATTCTATGTAAGACATTTGATTTAATCATTGTCTTGTTTTTTTAACTCTTGCTCTAAGTCATATGCTTTTTGTTGAAGCCTAAACGATTCTTTTTTATACTCTCTTCTTTGATCATATAACCTACTCAGTACATCTTTAAGAATTGACCTTTCTGTACTATATACAGCACCTGTAACCGATACGATTCTATCCTCTCCGACTTCTCTTTCTCTAATCTCAGGTTTTACCTTTCTAATAAAACTTTCTGGAGATACATTTAATTGTCTCATTATAGAAGGATATAGAGAAGCAAAGTCAAATGCAGCTACTGCATTATGCATTCCTGTTTTAGGTTCTTTTACAAAGGCTCCTTCAAATTGTTGTCTTTTTGTAGGTGGTGCCTTAGGATCTTTTGCCATTACTAAATTTCTAGTTAAAAATTCTCTGGCTAACAAAGCTTCAGTAATTGCTACTGGTGAAGCTGCTTTAAAAATACTAATCTGAGTCATATGAGCAATGGTTAAAGCAATTTCCATTGTTTTAATTTTTTCATGAATCAGATAAACTAAAGCAGTATCTACAGCATTATAGAAAATGTATTTAGGATAATCCTTTTCATACATATCTTGAATTGTTCCGTCATATTTAATTTTACGAATACCTACAACAGCTTCACCTACTGTATCTAATTTAAAATCTTCTTTAATATCTACAGTCCTATCCCACTTAGCATAAATATCTAAATAATCCATTACACCTACATGACAAGGAAATTCATGTTTACCAAATGTTCTTCCGATAGGAGAAGCTATAGAGGGATCAATTCCTAATTTTTTACAACGATTTATAATGTACTGCCAGTCAAATTGTACAAAGTTCCAACCTGTCATCATAGAAAACTTTTTAACAAAAGTATCCATAAAGGTGTACATCATATCATATTCATTATCAAAACATTTAAATATAAATGAAAATTCTTCTCCTATTGATTTAAAATGTTCATCTATTTGATTTTGAATTTTTGATTGTGTTTGCTTTTCTAAATTTTTAGTTGCTAAAACAATACATTGTTTTTCTGGTGTTACTATACAAATAGCAGTTACTGGATTAGGAGCCTTACTTGGTTCAGGAAATGAATCAGTTACTTCAACCTCAATATCTATAAAATAAGTTTTAGGAAAATGATAGCCGAAAATAAGTTCTCTATCAGAAAAAGATAATTGATCCATATATTCAATAATTCTATACTTATTTAAATATCTAGATCTTGCTTTCTTTACAGAACGACCATCCCAGTTTTTCATTTTAGGATCTGCCTTAGGATCACCTGCATCACATACCTCCCAGTTAAACATATCCTCTGGTTGAAGATCATAAGTTTTAAATCTGGTTTTTCCGTCAAGATTAAAATAAGAAACCCATAATTGGCGATCTTCTTGAGTTATGTCTAATAGCATATTTTATTTTTTATAGGTACTGATTAATAATTGTTTTCTTGTCTGTTCCAATTCTCTTCATTCTTGGAAAGATAGTAATTGTAAAATTCTTGTGGTGTTACACCGATTGCTAAACCTGCATTAAAAACAAAATGCATTACATCTATCCATTCCATTTTCAATTCTTTTAAATCACCTGGAGTTAAATCAGAAAGTTTTTGTTTTCTGATTTCAGGATTTTTAGATTTCCAAGGTTTCCATGCAGCATTACCTTCACCGTCTTCAATTCCTCCAACCGCATCTACCATTTCATGTAGTTCATCAATGATTGCATGATTAGTAACCATTAAAAAATCTATAACATCACCTATAGTGAACTCTGAGAAAGGTTTTCTACCTTGTCTTTCAAAGTACATATTTTGAGTCTTAGCTTGTAGAGAATAAAGTTCTTCTAATGAATTGACTTTAACATCATATTCTTTCTCTTTCCAATAATCTCTAACATCGAGATCTTTACATTTGTTATCAGTGTTTGCCATACAAATTTTGATTTATTTTTATATAGCTTAAATGTAAGATTGTTTTATTTTTCTTTTTGTTGTTTTAGTACTTCTTTTAACATACCAATACTCCACTTAGGATCAAACCAAAACCTTCTACCGTTCTTATCCTTTATGTATGCCATGTTCTTATTGTTATAGCACTTAATGAATTTCTCAAACTTTTCTTTATCTGATTTCCAAGGATTCTCCCAGTCCTTTAATTGACCTCCACCTAATGAATATGCCTTTCTAGGTATTTCAGTACATAGCTCCAATAAACGAGGGCAGTTATCTATAACTTCTCTAGCTTCCATAAAAGGATCAACATTAGGAAGTCTATAAAGTATTTCGGCTCTCAGATAATTTCCAATACCATTAAAGTATTTTTGATTCATAAGAACTAAATGAATAGGTTGATTAAAAACCTTTTGGTCTAAGTTTTTAAGAATGTTATATTTAAATTCTTCTGGTTCTATTGTTGGATCTGGTCCACGATTAGTACCCCAAGTTTCTCCTAACTTCCATTTACCAAATCTCCTTACATCAACAAAAGATAAAGTAGTGCCATCATGCCTATAAAATTTTAAATGAGCATGTTTCGGTTCTTGTCCTGTATTAGTTAATTTAAAATGACCACTCATTCCCATAGTCATTTTAAGAGGTACCTTTTCTTCTTGTTGAGATAACCATAAGATAAGTTCTTTTCCTCTACTCTCAGCAGTGATTCCGAAGTCACCTTCAAAAGGAAGTTCAATATCCTTTCCTTTATGTACTGGATTTTTCTTAATATTAGTATATCTGATAGTCGGAGCACCACTCCCACTACACTCATTTATATAAGCTGCTGTTAATCTAAGTTCTGCTAATTCTGGCATAGTTTAATAATTATATCCTTTAATAAAAATGTTGAGGTTAGTTAATTCTTTAGGAGTTCTTTCCCCACTTCGATTAACCTCATCTAATACTTTTTGTTCAGTTTTAAGTATCCAAGCTATCTTAAAGTTGTTTACAAGTATGGCATAAATTGTTCTTATAGAAGTATCCTCTAAATCATAAAGCTTTTTTGCTATTTGAGATATAGGTACAATATGTTCTAAATGAAAAACTCCATCTATCCGACCTGAATCTTTTAAACCTGTTTTATTTGTTTGCTGTCTCCATGTAACCCATTTTAGTTTTTCTTCAGCATCAGGAATTTCTAATCTTTGCGCCTTTTGTAAAGCGGCTCGGGAATACATATAAGGGATTCCTAATTCTTTAGGTGTATTACTATAAAACCTTAGAAGTCTTGTTACAGTATACTTAACATCCTTATCATTAGGATTTTCTTTAAGCCATTCTAAAAGAGGCCTTAATGTTTTTGCGTATAGTTTTATTTTTTCTATCATCATATTACCCTTTCATAATCTTTAGAGAATTACGAATAGTTCCGTTTACAGATTGAACAGTGATTCCTAATTCTTTTGCAATTTCAGAAGTTTTCATTTCATGACAATCAATACCAAATTTCATTTTGATAATTTCTTGTTGTTTAGGTTTTAATTTACCCATTAACATTTCAATCTTGTATTTAAGATGGGATTCATCATGTGATTGTTCAATATGAGATTCATATGTACCTTGGTATGTTGGATCCAATTCAGATACTTTAGGTCCTATATCAGGGATATGAGTTTTATGAGCAGGTACACGAATTGTCCTACTCTTATTATTTAGAGCTTGTCGGATTGTAGCTTTAATCCATGCTGCTGCATATGAAGAAAATTTAGATCCTCCATCTTTTTTCCATTTATCTCTAGCTTTACATAATCCAATAGTTCCTTCATGGATCAGATCTTCTAAGGATAATCCCATTCCTTGGTATTTTTTAGCAAGGTGTACGACCAATCTCATATTGGATAGTACTGGGTCAGATGAGTTAATGTTTTTTTGAATGTCTTTGTACAAAGTAGTGTTCATATAGTTTCCGTTTTGGTTAATTAATTAATATATAAATATAATACAATTTTTTGGGTTTTGTACTATAAATTCTTGTTTTTTTAGAAAAAGTTATTAACAATTTTAATAATTCTTTTTTAGTTTCATTTCGTGCCATTCATCAGCAAACCAGCACATTATTTCTTTTTCTCTTTTTAGCATTCTTCTTGCAATTGCAATTGCATATTTTAATCCTTGTCTTGTATCTTTATGATATAGCTCTGATTCCAATTCTGCAATAAGTTCCCTTAAAGGTGTTTTAATTCTGTTTTTCATAGTATGTGTTATTAATATGTTATATTAATATAATTACATACTTCTGGAGAAATTTACAGGATTTTCACAATTATTTTAGAAATTGTTAATAACTTTACAATTCACCTGCTTTTAGCTTATCATTCTCAATATCAGAAATTAGAAACCTAATTCTATCTGCTGCTATATAAGGCGATTCGTCTTCTAATAATTGTAAGATTTGTTTAAGGTTTTTAATTACTAACCTTTTTGAACATAATGGGTTGGATGGTGGAGTATATCCTTCAGATAACCATTCTTTTACAGTGTCTCTAAAACTCATAGATTGATTTATTATTATAGGTAATAAATCAGAAATGTTTCAGTTAAAATTGAGTTTCTTTTTTAACTACATCAATAGCTCTAACAAGCTTATCATAATCAACAGGACATTTAAGATCTAATCCTGCTCTTGCGGTAAATTTAATATATGCATCACCTCTGATATAAAGAAGTAATGTTGGTGCCATTCTAATTTTAAGATCCTTTTTTAATTTAGGGGATTCAGCTATATCACATCTATAATATTTTACACCATCTAAATCATCTATCTTTTTCCAATCTTTAAAGGCATTATCTTTATTAAACTCTGCATAAAATTCTACTACTATTACATCATGGATAGAATTATCTTCAAATGCTTCATATCCTGTAACTTTAGTATCAAAGTCATCGTCTGAAACCCAGTTTTGCGCAAATGCAGTTGAGGTTAATAGCAGACAAATAATGAATAAAATCTTTTTCATACTATCTTTCTTTTTGTATGTCGTACAATCTTTCATCCATTTTTTCAAGCTGTTCTTTTATAGCTTCAACATCTTCTTGTGTATCCATGATTGTTTGACGAATTAACTCATCTTTTAAATCATACTCTACTCTATCAATAACAGGTTTAGGTAATTCTTTGGCTTCATCAATATCTGCCTGTAAAACAAACCACATACTTATGACTGTTGCCATAGCTGCACCAATACCGACTAAAGTTTTTATACTAACTCTGAATCCTAAATCCTCGTTTATTTCCTTTGCCATTTTATCTAAAAGTATAATTTAATCCAAATGAAGATTGGTACAATTTACTATCCCACATTTTACTGTATTCACCTTCAACAAATACACCAAGGTTCTTTCCTACCTTCCAACCAAAACTAGCACCAAAGGAATAATCAGTCCATTGTTCTAAGTCTGAATCTTGCATTAGTCCACCTTTACCCCAATTGTTTCTATTTAAGTAAGATACTTCTTCATCACCCATAACATATTTATGATAAGGTAAAATGTAATTACCGTAAGCATGTAACCAAAAGTTTGATTTATAATGATAAAAATCAAATCCTATAATTGGAGCAACTTCACCAAATCGGTCTAACTGACTCCATACTCCATTATTATATCTGTTCATTAACCCTGGAAAAATAGATTCTCTAAAATCTAAATCTGAAGAAGCAACTTGAACTCCGTTAGAGTCAATCCAATACCAATCTTGTTGAGTTACTTCTTCACCTGTATAAGGGTCAGTGCTGGTTCCTTCATAAAAGATATCTTGATAACCATAGTCATATCCTAAAGTATACCATGGGTTAGCTGGATATTCTTGGCCATTAATAATTTCAGTTTCATTTAACCAAATTTCTACAGGATTATACCCATATGCTCTATCATGTGTTCTAAAGATTGCACCGGCTGAAAAGGAAAACTTTTCACCAATAGGTAAACGACCTCTTACTTCAGCTGATTGATAATTTAAATTAATTCTACCAACTTCTCTACTTTCAGCTTTTACTATATGATATTTACCAGTATGTTTTAAAAAGAATCTATGATTTTTAAATTCTCTACCTTGCCATCTTTCTTTTTCTAAATGAAATTGATATTCAAATCCGTTTACTGCTGAGGTAGGTGCAGTAAAGGCTAACTGTTGTTCTGTACCATCATAATAGTTTTTAGGCTTTCTTTCATAACCAAATCTTGCTAACTTTCTTATTCCAAAACCATACCTATAATCAAAAGGAAAAGATGGAGTATTATCTACAACATCTGGAATAGAATATATGGAACCATCTGGATTTGTTCTAACAAAATATGAAGGTGTAGCTGCCTCTACAGAATTTCTTATTTCTCCTGATCCATAAACTGTACCGTATTTTAAAAAGTCTTGATAGATTTTATTAAAAAATGAATCATTTTGAGCATTCACATTAGATGGGACCAGCATCACCAATGCAATTATTATGCCAATTAAGTATCTCATATTAGATTGAACTGTTTTTAGTATTTATTTAAAGATTTACAAATTTTCTTAATGAATTATATTTAAAGTGGCTATAAATAGAAAATGCTAGCATAAGCTAGCATTTCATTAATGATGTTTAAACTTCTTTAGTTATATTATATAAGGTATAAAATAAAGTGTTTTAATCTCTTAATTTTTTAATCCATTTTATGGCTTCTTTACATAATTCATATTCTTCAGCTTCTTCACACCTAACTAAATTGGTTTCTAATGATTGTAAAAATCCGGCTCTTTCTACAGATAAATCCATATCCAATGAAGTTAGTACTCCTATAACAACTTTATCTACATCTTTCTCTAAAGCTTCAATAACAGATTTAATTACTGCAACAGAAACTTCATGAGCTCTTTTTTGTGCTTCAACTTCTAATTCCTCAATATTTGTTGCTTCAAAATATAACATTACTTTAAACCTTTTTTAATTTGATTACATACATGACATCTTTCATATTCTTCATCTCTTTCAAATATCTCAATCATGTTATCTAACATTGTTTTAACTTGATTAATATTTAGAACCTTTGTCTTAATTAAACTATTAACTGCAAATGTAGCATCAGTAATATCCAAGTTAATAAAATCATGATAGAATTTATTAGCTTGTTCTCTTGCCCATATTTCTTGATCTTCTCTCATATCTGCCATTGCGTATAGTTTTGCGATTTCATCCATTTCAATACCATGATCGTTAGGATTGAATCCATCGTCTGGATCTTGGTTTAACCAATCGTCTATCATATTGTTTATTTTTATAGTTTATTTATTTAAATAAAATATAACAAAAAAGCATAAGAGTTGAAAGATATAGGGAATTAAATTATAGTTCCGCTTTTGATAACTGAACCTTTTTCTATATGAGAACCTTCTGTGATAGTTACATTATCACCTATTGTTACTTCATCTTCTATTACACAGTCTATATCAATAATAGTACCTGCACCAATGTATACAAAATCACCTAAAGTAGTAGATGGCCTAACTAAAGATCCTGTTCCTATTACTAAACCTTTACCATAAGTAACACCTTCTAAATCATCCAAGCCTTTATGTAATGTAGCAAAATTTGAACCTTCTAATAATGTAGAAGAAATTTTAGTTCTTAAAGAACCGTCTTCTTCAGCAATAATCCACGGTAATTTTGGTGGGGCCTCATCATAATTATTTTCATCATACTCACCTGATGCTTCGCCCGGTGCTAATAAAGATGTTATCTTTAATGCCCATTTATCTTTTCCATAAATATTGAATGCTGCTATCATAATTACTTGTTATTTGTTTTATATATTCTACTTAAACCACTTTAATGCAGCAAGTATCATTCCAAATAAAATTTGAACTACGGCCCATATAGTTATAGCTTGAGTTTTAAATGTCTTCAGAGCAGAGACATCTTTTATTGTAGCATCTAATTGAGATGGTGAAGCAACTTCATCTACTTCTTTCTTCCATCTCCAAAGTTCTTTTGCAAAGTCTTCTTTAACTTTCATCTCTGCAATTTCCCTTTTAAGATCTTGGATTTCAGTATTAAGATTTGTTATTCCGTCATTAAGTCTTTCTAATTCAGCAATTACTAATTTAGAATATTCATTCCATCCATTTTGTCCTTCGTTAGCCATCTTTCAGAATTTGTTTAATCTTCTTTATTTTAACAGTATCACATTTAATCCTTTTGTCTTCTATAACCTTTTTAATACAAGATATGTGATTTTTAATACTAATATCCCTATCGGATAAATTATTAACCAATTCTTTTAAATCTTCTATACATGAAGGTTTTGATGTAGGGACTTCCATCTTTACTTTATTTTATTTTTTATTTATTCTTTTTACAATCATCTTAGGTTGCTCTGGTTGGCTTTTTTCCCACGCTGCTTTTACAGTTTCCTTTAAACGCTGCAAAGATCCTGATCTTTCTTTATAATCTTCATTATAAATCTTATTACCTTGGCTATCTCTTCGATAACCTCTAGCTGGAGTTTTATTACAATTACATCCCATAGCTTACCATTTATTTTGTGGACAACTTTCAGTTGACCATTTTGCTTTCTTTTTTAAATAACATCCACATATACAACATTTAGATCCACACTTATCGGAACATTTATCACATATTGCAATCCTACTAAGATATTTATCAGTAGTTACTTGATCGCCCCATATAAGGTATTTAAAAAGAGCATATATAAATCTAAATATTCTAAGCATATTTTAACTAAAAGTTGCTACTTCAAGATCCCATCTATACGAAACATAAAATTGGAATCTTTCTGATTCTTTACCAGTTGAACTATCATAAGAGAATCCAAAATAAACATGATCACATGCAGCTTCACCAGATGCCATGTTAAAACTTGTACTAACACAATCAGTTAAATTTGTACCAGCCGCAATAGACCATCCTGCTGTTCTAAGTTGAAGATCATTAAAAGTAGTACCTCCAGCATTATCTTTACAATCAGCTGTTGCCATGTATATTTTACCTCCTATGGTATAAGAAGATCTGGTACTAATTGTTATAGTAGCACAAACATGGTGTTTTGCAGTAATAGTATCATTTTGAACAAATTCTGGTATCTTTACAGCAAACATACCTTGTTCTCCATCTGTTACAGTTCCACTAAAGATGCTAGTATATCCATTAAAGTCCCATGGACTTCTAGACCATCCATCATTTTTATATCCAGCATATATAGTAGTTGCTGAAAGAGGAACAACACCATTAGTTGTAGCTTGATTTTGTACAACTGCTACAGTATATTTACCACCTGATCCACCTGCTCCTTGAGGTCCTGCCGCACCTTGATTACCTGTTGCACCTTGATTACCTGTTGCACCTTGTTTACCAACACCAGCTGAACCTTGATTACCAACGGCACCTTGATTACCTGTTGCACCTTGATTACCTGCGGCACCTTGTTTACCAATACCACCTGCACCTTGATTACCAACGGCACCTTGATTACCGACAGCACCTTGAGAACCTTGATTACCTACAGCTCCTTGAGCACCTTGATTACCTGCGGCACCTTGAGTACCTGTTGCACCAACATCTCCAACTTTACCTTGATTTCCTGTTGCACCCTGTTCACCAACGGCACCTTGTGCTCCTTGATTACCTACTGCACCTTGAGCTCCTTGTTTACCTACTGCACCTTGAGCACCTTGATTACCTACAGCTCCTTGGCCACCTTGATTACCTACAGCACCTTGAGCACCTTGATTACCTGCTGCACCTTGTGCACCTTGATTACCTACAGCACCTTGACCACCTTGTTTACCTACTGCACCTTGTTCTCCTTGATTACCCTGAGCACCTTGATTACCTGCGGCTCCCTGAGCTCCTTGTTTACCAACTGCACCTTGAGTACCGGCAGCACCTTGAGTACCGGCAGCACCTTGATTACCAACAGCTCCCTGAGCTCCTTGTTTACCAACTGCTCCTTGTTCTCCTTGATTACCTACGGCACCTTGACCACCTTGATTACCAACAGCACCCTGAGTACCGGCAGCACCCTGAGTACCGGCAGCACCTTGATTACCTACAGCACCTTGAGCACCTTGATTACCTGCGGCTCCCTGAGCTCCTTGTTTACCTACAGCACCTTGTTCTCCAGCAGCTCCTTGATTACCAACAGCACCTTGTGCACCTTGATTACCAACAGCACCTTGATTACCTGCTGCACCTTGTGCACCTTGATTACC
>Ga0209232_1000904_pt1 | contig 16976 bp, 30 predicted proteins | sample ETNvirenome_2_60_FD_184066 | JGI IMG/M metagenome (GOLD analysis project Ga0209232, IMG submission 184066) | Marine viral communities from the Pacific Ocean - ETNP_2_60 (SPAdes) (version 2) | ecosystem: Environmental > Aquatic > Marine > Oceanic | place: Pacific Ocean | collected 2013-06-22
AAATCCATTTGGTCTTTGACATCAGAGGCATTAACCTCAGTCAAGTTGCAGAACTGATACGGTCTAAGTGCTATCTCACAACAAGGGTTAGTTCCCCAATCCTTATCGTTAGTGAAGTAAAATCCGGGTTCTCCTGTCCCTGATTCCTGAACTCTCTTCCATAAGTTATTGAAGAAGTCCTTCTTGATTCTGTGTCTCAGTAATACAACTGAATTATTTGCTCTTGCTCTCTGTGGGTTCTTCTCCCAAAAATGACCTGACTTGGCAGTTACCATGTCATCATCATCAGCACTGAACAGACTGATTAGTGCTGCTCTACGAATACCACCTGCTAACACTGCATCTGCAATATAACAAACAATGTCATGTGCTTCAAGTGTAGTTAGATAGTCTCCATTGTTCTTATTAGAAAGAATACCTTCAACCTTAACTAGACATTCTCTAAGTGGTTGAGGACCGGGTGCTTTTCCACCACTAGTCTTCAGTAAACTTCCCTTTGGTCTGATATCTGAATAATCGAATCTGACTGTTGTTGACCTCTTACCAATATAAGACTCAAACAAAACCTTGACTGCATCAGCCCATCCTTCGATGGAATCTGCAATCAGATGTCTGTAAGTTCTCTTAGGGTTAGGCAGTCTAATCTCAGGTAGTTTCTCTACATGATGTCTCTGAACTGAATAACCTACTCCTGTTCCCCCAAGAAGCAAGAACATTGCTTCCGAGAACGACAGGTATGAATCGATGGGCATGTAAGCACAATTGTAGACTCTGTTTGGTGAGAGTTCAACAGGCTTACCTGCAAATTGCATTGACCTCATTGAAGGCAATACTTTCTTTGGATAGACGAAGTTTGTGTAAACATTCTCTATCTCTTTCTTTAGTGTGTTTTTATTTTCCTCTGTTATGTCTAAGTTATCTACATGATTCAGATGCATATCTCTATTTCTCTGACATATCTCCGACCATGATTCTCTTCTCATTTTCTCTGCATCATACTTTGCATATTTCATGTGAACAGTGATGTCCGACATTATTTCTTGTTGTAATTCCATTTTATGTCCTCCTTAATTTTGACGTAGGCTTCGCACCTACTTGGCAGTCTATCTACCCCTGCTAAGACTTGGGCTACGTTAATCAGAACTTGCCGCCAACGACTGCTGGCACAAGTTTCACTTCATCGACAGTTTCCCAATTTACATCTGAGATGTTCTCACGGATTACCATGTCTCCATCTACAAATATCCAGTGAGTAGGGTGGTCATTGATTTGGTCAATCACCTCTACTTGGCTTACCGTCATGTCTGTATGTCCTGTTTCATTTACTATTACCAATTTCATTTTTTTTCCTCCATTTTTATTTATTCATTTTTTGTTTTTCACTTGTTTGCATTCTGTTCTTGGACAGTCTGCATCTCTTGAATTCGACCAGTCAAGATGTTGATAGTCTGCTCGTAGTGCTTACACAAACCAATGTAATTATTGGCGGTATTCACTAGAGTCTGAATGTTCGCATTGTTCTGCATGAGCAACTGCTCAAGTTCTGCAATACGAGCATCCCTCTCATCTACTTTCTTTTCTGTCTTCTTCGTTTCTTTCTTTTTCGTTGTCATATTTTTTCCTCCTTTAATTCATCTATCAATGAAGATACTTTACCTCTTGTTAAAGAATCAATTTCTCCATCGTAGCCCAAAGCCCGCAGGTAATTCACCTGACGCTCAGTTGGCTTATCATTATAGCGATGGATTATCTTCATTAAACTCTCCATTTGCCTATCTGTTAGTTCTTTCTTCCCACGAACACGAATCTCCATGTCGTGTAAGAATCTACTTTCCCATTGATTGATTGCCATTTCCTTGTTGAATGGTGGGATATCATAGAACTCACAACCATCTTTGAGTTCGGCAACTCTTTGTTCCTCATGAAAAGCCTTTCTGATTTTCTGTTGCTCTTCCCACTCAAGTTTCTTCTTGATTTGGTTCTCAATCTTTTCATCCTCTTCAAGCACTTTTGCCTTGTGACTATTCAATCTGAGTGTGAACAAAGTCAAGTCATTCATCAGTCTCTCATTTGGATATCCCTTGGTGTTGACTTGAGCCTTCGGGTTGTCAGGATGATTCCATCTCCAAACAATAGAACTCATCTTGTAGTCAGGCATACCGTAGTCTCCACTTGACTTCTTTCTCAACTTAGTCTCAGGAACACTTACACCCAACTTAGAATCATACACATACTTTCCAGTAAAATGCACGTTGATTCTCAGGTCAAGTTCCTTAACTTCATTGAACGACTCTTCAAACTCTTCACCGTTTTCATTCCACCAAGCAGTTGCCATCATAGAACCAACCTTGGCTTTAATCCATTGTTCAATCATCTCTTCAGTAATTGCATCGGCTTCGATACCCATCTCATCTTGGATAGCACGAAGAACCATGTAGGAATTGATATGGTCTGAACCAACACAATCCCTGTGTCCTGTCTCTGTGTTCTCTATCTCAAAGTGATATACAATCGAGTGAGAGCAAAGGCACTTGTTCGGATGTTCTGAAGCCCAAGCAGGTCTTGGTGTTCCAATTCCTTGCCACCAAACTTCTCCGGTTGCCTTCCACTCATACTTCGCATTATCATAATTATCAGCGATTGAAAGTGCGGTCATCTCTCTCTTGAGAATCTTATCCCACCTTCCTTCGCCAAGAGTTCTCTTAGCATTCTTCATTACATATTCTATATCATCATTCATATTCTTATTCACCTACATACGTCTTATTACTACAAGACTTGCAGAAGATTCCCTTACCAGTGTAAGACTTCCACAAGACTGTCATTCTGTTGCAGCCAGCACATCTACCAACTTCCTTACTCATGTTCATCACTTTGCTCGATGTCCATCAACTCATCTCTTCTTACTTCTAAAAGATGTCCATACAGAAGTTCGTTTATTTTCTCAAACAAAGCCTCTGCACATCCACCGATTGTCTTACGATGTAGAGACATCCAAATCTTGTGTTGGTTGTTTAACACAACTTTCACACCATCGTTGTCTCCCATCGTTATCATAATCGGTGGTAGTTGACCGTCATCCACAAGCCTAAACTCAACTGTTGTTTCTTGTTTCATATGTCATACCCCCGTTCTCTCGCTTCCTCAAACATCCTCGTTTGTGTGGCGAAATCACTTCTCCAAAGAACCCTAAACCAATGGTTTCTATCCACAAAGATATCAGGTTCTATCTTACTATCATTCTTTTTCTGCATCATATTTTTTATTATTCTTATTATCATTATCTATACCTCCCATTAAATTCATCTCTAGGAATGAGTGCTACAATGAAACCAAATAGTTTCTTTAACACTCTCTTCCATAGGATTCTACGTTCATACTTTCTTTCTAACTCTACTATCGGTATGTCATTAAACAGACTTAACCAGTCTGCTAATTTATCCACTGTCTTAGGTAGTGTGCATAAGTCATCATCCAACTTATACAACCAATCAACACTAGAGTAGAAGTTCTTCTGCTTCTTCATTTTCATTTTCATATTCATCTCCATTATTCCAAATTTTGAACCTAGCAATCATTTGGTCTAGGTTCTTCTGTGTGGTTGTAGTCATAAATTTACTGCTTCCCTTAAGGAAGATTACCACACTGTAAACATCTTCTGTGTAATTCTGTCTCTCCCACATTTCTAGTAGTGGGTCTCCAATCTTCAGTTTCTTCCAAGAGAAACCTTCAATCTGAGAAACGGACACTATGCCATTCTGAAATCTGACATATCCTTTCATTTTTATTTCCTCTATTGATTCAGGAATACCATGTCGTTGTAAGAAGGAAAAGTAGTCCTCTTCCAAAACACACAGACACTGTTCCGGTTCTCTCTCACCATCGGCGGTAAAAAAGACTGCCGTTCCTGTTCCTTTGCAAACTTCACATTCACTCACGGTTCTCACCTCGTAAACTGGTTTGCAATCTCTTCACAACAATAGCCTCTACTTTATCTACGAAGTATTGAGTCTTCATCTCATCCTTTATGACTTGACTAATCACTTTCTTGTTAGTAGATATCTTATCAACTATCTTCTCAAGCCTCTCGATTCTCGCCTCTAAATCAGCAATTTTCTTCTTCTCGATATTCTCCATGTTCATCTTATGCATTACCCATTGTCGCATACTGTCATTGTTGCCACCTTGAGCATACTTGTTCGTGCTTTTCACCAATGGTGTGTGACCATGTAGATGACTATTCCTTTGATAGTTACCTATGTGATTGTCACAATACTTCTGCTGGCTATTGCGACTAGTAAAAACCGCATTGCACTTATGTCCGTCTTCTAATTTATATTCACATCTTCTTGTCATTTTCATTTTTATAACTCCTTATTCTTATTTTCATTATTAGGAATGTAATTGTAGAGAAAGGCCGAGACCACCACAGTCTCTGTCGCTAGGAGAACACAAACTAAAACCCAGTATGGTTTGATATTCATATAACACGTTAGCACGATGCGACCTTTTTTATCTCACGACAAAACTCTACTCAAACCCTGTCGGGGTAGGTTTGTAGTTATTACTACAAGTGAGTTGGATAGCAGGAAAATGCAATGTTGAAGTGAGTTGTTGGCATACAACGTTAAACACTACTGTTATTGATTTTGCATTTTTCACACAGTAAACCTGCTTTGAGTTGGAGAGGGAAAGGATAGGTGCTATGCCCATCATTCGGAGTAGGGAACTGCAACTGGGAAAGTTGCTTCAATATTACTTACGACCCTTGTTAACCTGCTCTATTTTTTATATCGAAAAGCCGCAACTCACGTTCCTTGTAAGTGCGAACAAGTTTAACACCGGATTTTACACACCACTTCTCTTACGAGTGCAGTGAACCGCCATTTAGTCTGCTCCTATATCTTAAATCCTTATTATTACTAAACCCTCAAATCCCACGACTTGTCTCCACAAACTCTCACTACTAAAGCCGCTAAACCTTACCAGTTCAAAGGGGCTAAACTAAGTTACCTCCCTGAGATGTGATGACTCCCTAAGTCATATGTGAGTGTGATTCGTTTACTTTCTTCTGTAAACGAGTAGTAGAGTCAGATATCCAATCAAGTCCTTGATGATATCGTCATCTGTTTCTAATGAGTCATTACCGAGAACAAGTCTATTCAACTTGTCATCAATCCTGACTTTGATTTGTTCGTCAGTTGGTGCAGTGGAGAAATATCTCTTCGGGTCTAAGACCGAATCACCATACTGGTTGTTCTTCTGAAGCACTAGTGACTTCATCTCATCGAACACACTAGCAATCAATTTCTGATTCTGAACCATTGTCGATTGAAGTGCTTCGTTAGCCTTCTTGTTTGCTTCTGTTGTTTTGCTATCATATTGTTTTGCTTTACTAAATCCATCTGTCATATTACTCTCTCCGAACTGTTTGAACTTCTTCATGTTTTTTGTTTTTCACTATTTTACACCAACATGTAAAATTGAATATCTTTGCAGTACAACGTTTTTGTTATATTTTTCAATTTTTCACATTTTCCACCCCCTCAAGAGAGAAGGAGTAGTAGTAGATATGATGACATATAGTAGTAGTATAAGATAGTGAAATATATGAAATATTAAAATATTCATTAAAATCAATGATTCTACACCCTTTAGACCACTTTTTGATTTTTCACCCTGACTGAAAAATAGTGAAAAATACATTTTCAATCAGAAAAAGGTGAACAACCAATCATATCACATATGAATTATATCACATGATATATCCATATACATATATGATATATGTTATACATATAGGAGACTATTTCTTAACCATAGAAAGATAGGTTAATTGAAGTAGATATATATTACTACCAAATATATCCTATCAGTTATAGATAGTCTAGGAATCGCTTGTGCAATTAAGGGTTTAATCTCCAAAATCATCAGTAGCGACTACTGCATCGATTAGGTGTCTCAACCATATTAAAGAAATATCCACCCCACTGTGCGACCCAAAACAACTGCGTCTCACTTCTTACCATATGGTGTGATGCTTTGTTAGCACACCTTGTTAATGGTTAAGCAACCTTGTTGTCATGCCACTAATAGTAGGAATAGTAAACGGAATAGAGAAAGGCTTTCACACAGTCGAGATACAGTTGGTTAATGGATTAGGATTTGGTCTGTTAGCACAGAATGCAGGAGTTGGAAGTATGAGTGTTAGATATGGGGGAACTAAAATCACCCCTGAAGAGTTCAGACGTAGAATGCTACTCTGCAACTTCGCTTGCAACATATACGACATGAAAGACTTCTATGATACAATGACTCTTGAGTTCTGTGAGAGATTGAGAGATGCTGATTGGTCATGCAATGTAAGCACATACGACAAGAGGAAGTTTAACACGGAATACAAGAACTGGTTAGTTAGACTTCAAGAGGTCGAGTTCAATGCGTTTGAGCGAAAGATGCAGGAAAGAGGTGAAGAGGAATGAGCACTTTTGACACAGACGAAGAGTTCTTACACAACTGTCGCACAGATATAGAGAGGCAGATAGAACTAGGGCAGATGTATGCTATTGATGAAAAGCCAAGACCTGAACATTGTGGTAAGGATGGGAATTGGAACGATGGCGAGAACTTCTACACGATACTCAGCCTATACGGTCAATACCACTACGATGAGGCTAAGGCAGAAAAGTTGCTCTATGAAATGTTTAGAGAGGATTACCCTCAATACTTAGAGAGAGGTGAAGAGGAATGAAGATAGTAAGTTGGTGTATTGAAGCAATGCTAGAGAATGGGAAATTGATAAAATTAGCAGACATGCCTGATGATGTTGCTAGTGTAGTTGATGAATGGTTATCAGAATTGGAGAGTGATTAAATGAAGATTGAAATGAAGACATGTGATATATGTGGAGAACCTATTGATATCCACTACAAGGAAGATGGAACACCATATTGGGCAGATGGACATAATGCAGAACCAATCGTAATTGGTAGGTGTTGTGATAAGTGTCAGAACGAGGTTGTTCTACCTGAGAGATTGAGGAGGGCTATGTCATGAAAGTTGAGACACAAGACATAGACGAGATAGAAGTATCATACAACTGTTGGATGACATTCTCAATAGATGGGTTGGATAATGCAGAGTTATTCAGGTCAGGAAAGGTAGTAAGATTTTGGATTAAGTATGGCACACTATACATGGAGTTGAAGGACGGCACTGTTGTAGAGGAAGACTGCTATACTGAGATGCAGGAAGATACAAAGTGGCCTACACAGACTATGGTTTGTGTAAAAGGTGAATGGAGTGAATATAATGAGTGATGATTTTGATTACAAGGCAGAGAAAGACGCTGAGATGCTGATGGATTACCATCAAGAGTTGGCAGAACAGGAGATTCAGGATAATTGCTACCATGATGGAAACATCACTGTTGAAGATGTGAGAATGAGAGTTCGTATTCCTAAAGGAATGACAGGTGGGCAGATTATTGAACTACATGGGTTAGATATTGAAGCCTACTTCGTCTGCGACAAGTGCAATCTAGGTAAGTGGATACCAGTTGATGTTGACTCATACATTGAGGGGTTAGACTGTCAGCCTGATGACTTAGATAACTAAAACGCCACCCTTCGGGGTGTGCATAGTAGCAAAGCAATGCCTACCATATGGTTGTCAATGAAATTGGTGCAACCTGTCGGGGTTAGGAGGTGACACAAGTGTTCTTTGACGATGATGAGTAATTGGAGATTACTCTTTTTAATGCGTGTAACTTGTCGTCACTCTCCTACCATATGGTAAGCAACTTTGTCAGCGTATCCTAATAATGGTTGAAGCACCGTATACCCGTCTGAGAGAGCAAACAGACTTGAAAGGAAGTGAATAAAATGGCAAAAAGTAACGGTAGTGAAACATGGAATGAAGACTCAGCCACAGTGCTTGAGTATATAGAGACGAATGAAGGAAGTTTGGACACTTTTACAGTGTTACAACTTCAGGATTATCTGAGTGAGGGAAACAGAACAATATCCCGCCAAAACTCGATAACCAAGGCAATCAAAATGCAGTTAGCAACGATTGAGAGGATTTCAAAGGGTGCAATATCTAACCCAATGGCATCTCAGCAAGGTAAGAGAGCATCCTTCACCCTAACTGAAGATGAGCAAGCGACAAAAGACGAAACAGTATACCACATCACGCCTGTTGATGGTGGTGGAGTGAATGTCTACCTCGGCGAAAGGATACTTGACCTATTCGATAAGTTCAATGGTCGAACCAACGCTGATGGAAGCAAGATGACGAGATTCGCAAGCCTAGAAGATGCTTTTATGGCATCAATGGGTGAGCGTGTTGATAAGAACTTCAATAATGAAGTAAAAGAAGCGAGGTCTGAATAAGTCTGACCTCTTGCTCTCTCAGACACCTATTTTGACCCCTTCGGGGGTCATCTTGGGGTCGCCTCTGACAAAGTAATACTACCATATGGTAGTGTGCTTTGCTACAATATCCCTATTATGGTTGAAACAACGTAGTCGCATGGAAGCGGAAGCAACACTAAACAAGCAATACCAATATGAAGTAGAAGTAGGACATGCAAAACAAGGTTCACACCATGTTTTGATACTCAAGTCTCTCAAAGTTCGTGATGACGACTTAGCAGACGTTATCGCACAACTTAATGTAGCACTTGAAGCCGTAAAGGAAACATTCGTAGAAGGGGGTTTCACACAATGAGTTATGTCCACACAAGAACAGTAGAAATAGAGTATGACTTCGGTTTTGACTCATCTGAGAAAGACTTACTACATCTAGCATTGAAGAATGCTGGAATAGTCAATATGAGTAAGTATGATGATGTCATAGCAGACATCCAATATGAGGAGAAGGAAGTAACTGATACAGAATACCACTACAAAGTCATAACAGATAGTGGCGTAGTTCTCACATTCAGAAGCGTAACAACATCGGATAAGGTCAAACAACAATATGATGAGCAAGGTGTTGAGTATACATCTGAGGACATTACTATGGAGACAAAGAGAATGTCATCACCATCTTGGAGAGGAGAGTGTCTCATGCTAGAAGGAGTTCCCCATGAAATGACATGGAGAGCCAACAAGCATGTCATCACCACTAACGATGTAGGTGAAACAGAAGTATCGCTACAAGCATTCTTCTCATGCTACACCTTCTCTTCAACTTTGAAGTTCGTCATTGAATGGCCTACTGAGAAGGTTCAGAAAGATAAAGTTCTAGAAGAGAAACTAGTAGACCTACCCACACCTTTGATGGGTAAGATACAGGCACTGTTTGAGGACACTGTTTCATCAGAGTCCTTTGACAAGACAATAGGAGAGCCAATGATTGACTGTATGTTCAACGTTGTCTCCAACCACTCCTCTGAATGCAAGCCATCAACGATAGCAATGCTCAGAGAAGCAAGAGAAAAAGCCTCTTCGGAAGAAGAGTGAACGTAAACTAGGCGAGGCAACACATGTGGGGTTGTCCAAACCATTATCCAAGCACCTGAAATATTGGAATGCGAGCCGTTGGAAAGCCTAGACCCTAAACGGGCATTAGAGGAGATAAAGACAATAACTTCGTGAAGTCTGATAGAGAATAAACCGAAGGCCGACTTGGTAAATCCAATAGTGGCACATCCAATCTATCCTATGTAAGACCCGACCTACAACTCCAACCCTTAAGGGATTAACGGGGATGATGAACAAGTAGTTAGTTCGACATGCGATTATGCGTAGCAGTGCAATCAGTCTTAGATGAAGCCGGAATACATTCTAAGCAATGAGTCGGGTATGAATCCTTAACCATGCAACAACTACCTCTGTTCTGACTCCTCAGTTCAGGGTCAGAGCAACAAAGTGCCTTACCATATGGTAAGCAACTTTGTCAGACGACCCTATACAATGCTTGAATGAACTTATAGACATGACAAGAATACAACACATGATAACCAAGGGCGGAAATCAAGCAAAAAATCAATTTGAAGTGTTTGATGATGAAGGAAAGCACTTTATTTCATATAATTCAAAGATTGCCACGATTAAAGGCGATAAAATAACCTTGTATAACCCATACTGGGATATGTTCAGCCAAACGACTAACTTTTATCTTCTTCAATTCTTGAATGAGCCTTCAATTCAAGACATCAGGGAAAAAGTGGTCGGGGGTGAATATATTGTTGTTTGATGATGACGATTGTTAATTATAACTTAACTCGAAGCCTAATTTTGAAAGAATGACTTAATTAAAAATGATGAGATAGCGATAAAGTTGATTTTTTAGGTTCAGATATGAAGGGGGGAAGCCCAAACCATAACATCACTTCCCCTCTTCTACAATCGGGGCATCTTGGACAAAGTTAGTTACCATATGGTAGTAAAACTTTGTCAGGATACCTCAATATGGTTGAGACAGGTTTAGGGTGTTGAGCAGTACACTCAACATGTGATGACTGAATAATGCCGTTATTAGGGCATAAGGTACTACAAGTGACTCTGTGGTGGAGTAGCGAGTCGGTGTGTTAAAGCATTGGCAGTACAATGAGGGTAACTCCTTACTTGTAGGTATAATCGGGTTAATTCATGCAAAATGAAAAACTGATACCCATTGATTATTGGAAGACGCTAGAAATAGTGATGAATCCTCACACACTCCTCATCGTAGGGTTGAGCAAGTCGGAAAGCACTAAGGAAGCATTAGGTTACTAGGTATAGAGCATCCAAATGGATGATACTCAGAAATACCCTCCCAATGGGAGACCGTGAGAGTTCTTATCCTTGACATGCTCCCCTACCTTGTGGTAGCCTATGACAAAGTTAGTTACCATATGATTGTAGATTAATTTTCTACAACCATATGCAAATTTTTTTTGATTTTTTTTGTTGTCGTCTACTTCCTTCAAAAAAGTAAAATGTTGTTGATTAATACGGTGTAGAATCTACACTACTATAAACCGACAGTAACTCCGTGTTCCTTATGTCAGTTTACAAGGAAAACAATGGGATGAAAAATTCGCCCTCAAATACTTCCTTCGAGATACAATTGAACAATACAAAATCAAACATTAAGTTACAAATGAACAGCCTTAATTTTTATACTGGGAATGTAAAAAACACAACTGAAAAAATTTTGCTAGTGCCGAAAAAATTCCAGTCCAATTTTTGAAAAGTAAGTGGAGTAATATATGTTGCCTGAAGTAATCAACGAAAATGGCGAGTGGTTCTCAGGATTTCTCAAAGAGTCGGAAGTTGCTGATAGATGGGGTGTCGATTTTCAGTCCACAGTGTCGAAAGGGTATCCCGAACATGTGTGTGAGAACATGTATATGATAGCGAAATTCAATGGTGACGAGATTATAGCCCACACCTCGTTCTCGGATATGGGAACTTGGTATTTTATTGGCAATAACTACGTCAAGCCAGTCCATAGGAAGAATGGAATACTGAAACAGATGGTTACTCGAAGAAATCAGAGGTTAGGTCACTATCCGAAGATTGCAATACTCAGACCGATAGAAGAAACGTGTCTGAATGAACTTACGACATTCTTGAAGACGCTGAATTATGTGAAAGTGGAGTCCTATGACGATGTATCAGACATCATGGGATTCGATGAGTATGATTTGATAGAACAAGAAGAACTATGGAGATGTGACTGAGATGTGTAAGTACAATGGATGTGAAATGTGGACGAATGACAGTGGTGTGTGTTTTTATCACACGTTATGGGGTGATGAGTGATGATTATTGTTGATGATTCGATAATAAGCGATATCGTAGATGCTCCGATAGAGATTAACCTAATACCTCTAGGTATTGGAATGTTGGTTCTTGCTTTTGGGTATGTAGCCCTTCTAAGGTGGGTGACTAAAGATGAGTAAGAGTAACAGTGCTATGTTTCTAAGATGCTTAGAAGAGATGTTCAAAGAATGGGATGATGAATGATTATATGGGAACTGTGTCACGGCCTTTGGTGTTGGGGTAGGTTCAGACCATGAAGAGCAACTTTCAAGGTGTATGTTTAATGTGTGAATGGATAACTACTATCGAGTGGTCGAGACAAGGTTGCTTCTGTCAGTTGTGTGGTGAGTATGTATGAAGCAGTGGTTAATTAGAAAGTTGATTTCCTTCATGGGTCATACCTATGTTTGGTTGGATAAGAAACTAGACCATCCTGAAGGACCAGTTCTAGGTTTGGAGATTGACGATGACTTTGCAGGTATGAGTAGGTATGAGTTGTGTTGTCACATTGAGGATAAGTTCGGATTGGAAAGAGACTCCTTTTGGAAGTTGGAGTCAACTCAGAAAATAAGGTTCTGTTCTCAAACTGCAAGGAACATTCTAACACCTAAGAAGAAGGGTCGAAAAAAGAAATCTTCATAGAACGACACCATCTCGCATGTAGCATGTCGTGGTTCAGTGTCATCAAGAAAGAACTGCCTTTCAATGATTTAGTCAATGAAGTATTGAATGGGTTAGATGACTATTTCAGGAGTAACTTGGAAGTTAGTGGTGACTATGATGATGAGAAAGAAGGCTATCGTGATGCTCGTACAAGGTCAGACTATCTGAAATACCCTGATGCTGAGATTAGAATAGAACCCGGAACGACACATGATGAAGATGATGACATCACTGTTGAATATGACATATACTTCAATGATGTGAGACTCGGTTCTTACACTGGAACTGATGGTCACTACATCGCAGCAGAAGATTGGAAAGAGTATGACAGAAAGGACTTGGAAGAATTACTTGAGGCATTAAAATGAGTTGGTTTGACATTCTGAAAAGAAAGACGCAGTGGGATTATGCATCTGATATGAGGGCAAGGTTGGGAACTGCTAAACCCGCCACTCCACAACCAGCACAGACTTCTTCAGGAACTCCACAACAATGTAATAAATGTAACAGGATGAAACTCAATGTTAAGACACTTCCCGATGGTAAGAAAATATGTTCAGTCTGTGAAGCCATAGAAAGAAAGAAAGTTTCAGAGGCGTTATGAGATGAGTTGGGAAAATACATTGAAAGCAGGTCAAACAAACCCTGAACAACATACCTTTGACGTTGTTGTTGGTGTTGAGATTACTGATATTGATTCCGATGTCGTTGAGTTTCACATGGAACAGGGCAGTGACTTGAATAGAATAATACACGAAGCGATTGTTGAAGCAGTAAGTAAGTCCCTAAAGGGTAAAGACACATTTGAATTTCAAATAGACCTCAGTGAAATCGAGAGTGATATGGAAGAGTTAGAGATTGACGGATTCGACACTTTAGATAACAATGTTTCCGCTTATGTTTCTGAAGTGGGTATGAGTTCAAGAGACTCTAGATATCCGAGTTATTGATGGTGGATAGGATGAGTTGGCAAGATATACTGAAGGTTGACCCTAATCAAATAGACCAAAACACGAAGAAGTTAGTCGTGGAAGAGTATAACAGAAACATGAAAAACGATATCAAGAGTCATATGGAGTCTACAATTGCTCAAGGTAAGATTCCGAAGATTTCAATTGTTGTGAGTGGTAAACAACAAGATAATCAGATGAAAGATGGAATGATGGGAACTACCTACATCATAGGAACATTGTCTCATGGGGCAATGGATGATGCTAACAAGAATGTTATTATGCAACAAATAGCCCCATTGTTGAATGCTGATGGTTATCAGACTGGTCTAGGAAGAGGAGCAATGACAGTTCAACTTTCACCTGAAAAAGTGAAACAAGTCAAGGCCAACAATCCAACTATGATGAGAAACCTCAGTTCAAAGGTTGGCAATATACTTTCTAGAAAACCAAAGGCAACAGGACAACAACAACCAATAGATGTCGAATTTACTGAAACTAATGTTCAAGACGTTAATACAAACACTAACCCAAAAAGTCTAACTAATAAAAAACCGAAACTTCTTCAGGGGTAGTCAATAAGAACAATGTTTATTGTCCATAGTATATTCAGAAGGTTCAGGTTGTGTCATCAGTATCCGAATCTTCTTGGTTTAATTTGCTGCGTATGGCTGGCAGTATTACCACAACTTCAGCCCCTGCCCTGATGGGAAGGAAGTATGGAGGGAAGAAGAAACGTGGCAAAAAAACCCGTAAAGAAGATGAGGATGAGAGTCAATCTGCCGGAAGGATTGGCCGTAGTATCTGACCAACCTTCACCAGTATTCGCTGATGAATTTGAGAAGTGGAAGACAGAAGCAGGGAAACCTCTTCCCGATGGTTCAGGTGCTAAGACTGTGCTTGAATGGATTAACAGGATGGGCAAGGTTGGTAGAAAGAAAGGAAAAGTTGCAGAAGGCACTGTTTCTAACTTTGAACCTAAAGTCACAACCATACCTCAATATATCGCACTTGCAGAAGCAGTAGGTAAAGAGAAGAATCTTTCAGAAGCACAATTCAATGCTATCAATGATTTGAAGAAGTATATCGATGATAATGATAGTAAGGATAGCAAAATAAATCCAGCCAATATTGAATTCAACACTATCACTAGGTATAGAGAAGTAGATGGAGAAGGACGAGCAATTGCATTTGGCAAGATATATGGAGACTATCGAACTCGAAGATATGCCGATTTTAGAAATAAATATCGTGATGGGAATGTTCCTATTGTTCCTACTACTTGGTATAGTGAGATTCAGGGGGAAGGTAAACCTCCTGTTTGGCAAGCGATATGGGGTAGGAAGGATGCTAATGATTTCTTCAAGAGTGAAAGTCTACGGGAAATATGCGAGGGTTTCGATGGTGCAGTAGAGGAACTTACATTTCAAACCAATCGAAATTCCCCGTTGCAGGTAGGTGGTAATGGAACTGCCGAGTTTTTGATGAACAACGTTCCGGGTTTTAGGGCAGTTGTCAAAGAGATGGTGAACAACCTAGATGAATTTCGCTTACCTAATGGAAATTTCAGAGCGAAGAGAGCAATGACTAGACAGAGAAAAATTCCAATTCCATACAAATTGAATGACCAGCAATCTGCTGCCATACTATCACACATCAATGCTAAAGTGAAAATAGATTTGCAGAACATTTTCCTGAATGTCAACTGGCGACAGATGGAACATGCCGCTAAGATGCTACCTGAGTTCAAGTCGAAGTATGGAAAACAATCTGTTGAAGAGAAAACGGATGTTTCTGAAGATGGAGTTAAAAAATCACAAGAGAAATCCCCTGTTTCTCTAAATTGGAAAGAAATGGTGAAGGTGAGAACGTGAAGTGCAGAGGATTAGATGAAGTTGATATGGATAACATGGCAGTTGGTAGTTGTTGCCCATATTGCTATACAAATTGTAGGAGATGAATGGTATGAGTTGGAAAAATATTCTGAAAGAAGAGATGACTGAAGAAGAGAGAAAGCAGTATATGGAGAAATTAGCAGAGCAATCTAGGCTTTTTGAAAAATATCGAAAGGAACTAGAGGGAACTGCTGAAGCATTCAGACCCGGAGAAACTTTGGAACAACATCAGAAGAGACTTGGTTATTAGGTGAGTAAGATGAGTTGGGAAAAAATATTGAAGTTTAGTGATGGGAAGTTTATGTTTAACGTAAATGCTAAAGTCACCACAGAAAATGAAGATGGTGATGAAATTGACATTGATGAAAGGAGATTACACGGTCTTGCTGAAGATGTATTGAGAGAAATGATAGGGAAGTCGTTTTCACAAGAGTTCGATGATGATGAGGGTAAGGAATTTACAGTCACTTGTGAAATTACTTCTGTGAGCGAGAACAGGTGAGTAAATGATTACAAGAAAGCGTTGTCCTCTATGTATGCATGAGGATAGGAGTCAACTTGAGGCTGATTTAGAAGCCATGAGTTACTCGGCAGACGCTTTAGACCAACAAATGAACTGGAAAAGTGGAACTACTTCACGACATCAGAGAAATCACATGGGAGCATATGTAGAATCTGCCAATCCAAGTTGTAAGATTTGTTCACATCCTATGAGAGCAGAGTTGGAAGAGCAGATTCACAGTGGGGAGATGAGTCCTTTGACTGCTTCTCGCATAGTTGAATGCACAGAAGACCAAGTTGTTCGCCATGTGGATAAACATCTTAAGCCAATTGTGCAGAGGTCTGCTGCAAACATGATTGCAAAGAGAGAGATTGATGAGATTGAGTCATTGACTGCAAACATACAGAGACTAGAGGGAAAGATAGACACTTTATTCGATGAAGAATCTACTGACCCCAAGTATATAGATTCACTAACTAAACTCGCTAAAGAAATTCGTGAGTCTCTGAAGTATTCTCTAGAATTCAAAGGTAAATTAGTACATAAGAGGCAAGACACTATCATCGTTCATCAGATGCAGGTCATCAAGGAGGTTCTAGCACAGAACCATCCTGATGTTTGGTTGGATGTCAGAAGCAAGATGGAGGAGAAGTTACAATGAGTTGGCAACTTATGTTAAAAAAAGAGGTTCTTACAAAAAATGAGAAGTTCATACAAGACGCAAGTAGTTGGAATTTCATGGGTGAAGATGGAATGCCTTACCACGATTCAGCAATATCTTCAGAATGGTCGAAAGGGTTGTGTAATGATATGGCTTGTGCAGTTAATTCTTATCTCAATGATTTGGGTTATGATGCAGAAGAATTAGATGTATTCCATAGAGATACCAATGCTCCTCATACCGTCAGCAAGGTTGGTAATTACATAGTGGATTACTCAAGAAAGCAGTTTGATAAGAATGCTGATGTGCCTACTATACAAACATTAGATGATTTCTACCTTGAGTTTATGGACAATAGAGGTGATAGAAAATGAGTTGGTTTCAAGTTCTGAAAGATGAGGAGACTCCTGAACCTAAGAAGGAAGAGATTCCTGAGTTCAAGGAGAAGGTTCTACCGTCAGTGAGATGGAATAAAAGTCGAAGGGCTAAGATTCTCAACGCTGCAATGAGTGATGACAATCTGAAGGAGTTCCTAGCAGACCCTGAGAT
>Ga0209232_1000907_pt1 | contig 16910 bp, 13 predicted proteins | sample ETNvirenome_2_60_FD_184066 | JGI IMG/M metagenome (GOLD analysis project Ga0209232, IMG submission 184066) | Marine viral communities from the Pacific Ocean - ETNP_2_60 (SPAdes) (version 2) | ecosystem: Environmental > Aquatic > Marine > Oceanic | place: Pacific Ocean | collected 2013-06-22
ATGTCTACACCGTCACTCATTATACTGCTGAACAGATCTTTTCCTCTTGCTCTAGTAACGTTGTCTCTAGTGTTAGTAGTATTGCCTTCAACACTCTGTGGTTGTTCTTTTACCAGAGGAGCAAAATCGTTTTGTGAATTTTTATTAGCAAATGGACTACCAGTTCCTGCAGTCATTGCCTGCAAAAATGCCGACTTGTATTTCAAATCAAAGTTCAATACTTCTGTGTTTTTTCCGCTGAATATGTAGTCATATACTTTATGAATGCCGTTCCCTTTAGGCTTACTCTTGGGTGCCCATGGAAAATCGTGATAATAAATTACACTTGGCTCCACAACATATTGAATATGATATTTGTATCTTCCATCTTTAGCATCAAATCCTTTTCCGTCACCTTCAGCACTAAGCAGCACAGGTTTAATTTTAAACCACTTTATGCCAACACCTTCACTTGTTGCTTGTGATATTTTTTCATCAATGTTTTTATCAATGTAATCGCTGTGCATGATAACAAGATTAAGTAGTTTTGTAATATCTGTACCTGCATTAATTTTAAAAGTTTTGCGATCCTTGTCTAAACTAACACCGCCGCCAAAACTAGCAGCGTATGCTTCAAACTGACTTTTGTTGGCTTTGCCGTCATCTTTTTTCTGACCAGTAGGAGTAGGTGTGTCTAGCGCATCAAATATAGCATCTGTATTAAGTTTTGAATTTGCTATTTCTGTTGCGATAAGAAAACTAAATGTGTCATATCCTTCTGCGGCTGCTGGTATTGTAGTTTCAGTATACCCACCGCTTGCACCCTTAGGTCCTTCTCGTTTCTCGGATTTTTTAATAGTATCTTTTGTACGATCTTTTTGATAATCAGTAAGTGCATCGCCCAGTGTTTTAAAACTGTCACCATACTTTATCTTTTCAGGTGTAACAGTTGTAACTTCTTCTGCCCGTTCATTTTCTGTAGTAACACGTTCTCCTGGCTGTACAGTAAAACTTTTAATTTGATCGCTAAAGATATTACCAATAGTTGCTGCTGTTAGTTCAACATTCATTGGTATTGTGCTGTTAATCTGACCAAACATGTCGTGTGCATAAGGTATTGCTTGCACTGAGTACTCTGTTCCACTTGCTGTAACTTCAAAATTTATATCTGTAATTTTTATAGGAACATACTTTGGTGTGCTACTTGCAGGCATTGGCTGTCCTGTTTCATCATAACCTTTAAACTTTATTTCAAGGATATAAGGAGCGTGTATGTACCTTTCTTTAGTGCTCACAAGTGTAAGTGCAGCCGCATCTTGCAATGTTTCTAACAGTGTTACTCCGCGTGGTTCTGTGATTTTAAATCTAATATCGGTAACGTTTGTGTTTTGTTTTGTTTTACTAGGGCCAAGACTTACACTTGACATTTCCAGATCATCAATGTAAAACTTATCAGCAGATCCAACTTGTTGTTCAAGCGCACTATTTCTGCCTTCATTGCCAACACCGCCGCTGCGCATTAACAGTAAACTATCATTAAGCACTGCTTGTGGAGTACTAGGTGCAGTAAGCAAGTTTACATAACTTTTACTGTTAAGCATGTACAATGCAAGATTGTAGGTATAACTACTAAACTTGTTAAGTTCGTTTGGTCGAGGATTAATTTCAACAGCACTAAGATCGGCATCAAACTTAGGAGTAGCGCCACTTATACCTGCTGCATCTTTAGGATTATTAACTTTGGTTATTGAATTAGGGTCACTATTCAGTCCTCTAGGACCATCTGTGTCACTGCCGTCGCCGCCTTCTGCTACTACGCCACTTAATCCAGGATCGCCATCAGTAAACACTTCCTCAGGAGGATCTTGTGTAATTTTCTTAATAGGTCGACTTGTTTGTCCGGCTTCTGCTACGCTTGAGTAATCTTGCCCAGCATCATCACCATCAAATCCTCCATCGCTGTCGCTATTGCCTGTCCAATTGGTCTTTGCGGCATCAACCACTGGTGTTCCACTGGGCACATTTATAGGATTTGGATCTGGGTCTTGAAAAAGACTACGATCTTCTGGAGCAGGGTTGTTTACAGGATTGTTTGCACGTCTTGCTTGCGCAACAATTCTTTGCAATCTTCCATTTTCTACTGTGTAGTTGGTAAAGAATTCATTGCTTGATAAGGAATCATATGCAGATTGAGGGATATTATCTTCTATTACACCAACATACTTGTCTAATTCGTTAGCCATACTATATTCCTAATGTCTGTTCTATTCTATCCTTTTTCGGAATATAAAATCTAATGCCTGTTCTAAAATCCCAGATAGGATCCTCAAATGCATTTGGATTTCGAGACTGAAATACCCACCATAGATTACTGTTTTTGTACAAGTCAAATGCCAACAGATCAGGTCTGTACTGATGCACTTGCGTCAGTGTATGTAATACATCATCCTGCGAAGGGCGAATAAATCTAGGTGTAAGCGAATCTAGATAGTAACTGTATTGCTGTGTATCAGCATATGGACTATCATTTTTATATTCAACAGCCATTAGATATGTCCTCCAGGTCCACCTGAACTACCTATTAAGTTGCCTTTTGCAAAACTTTCTAAACTAAAGTTCCCGATTTGATTCTTGCTGTATATTGGCATTAGTTGAAGTGTAATTGGCATAAACGTGGGGATTAGCGTGCCTGAGCCAGGAACTTCGATGTAATCTCTGTCTGCTGGCATAATCTCTGCAAAGTTTTGCAGTATTACTGGAATACTGTTGTAGTTTAAACTGCCATGTCCACTTAGTCTTAGCACCGGAGGCGGTGTTCCTGCTAGTCTATCTGTGCCAAAAAACATTTTGTAAGCACTGCGTAAAAAATGTAGCACTGCCATTACATATGTAGCCTCGTCAGGATCGTTGGCTGTAAAGTATCCATCAACTGTGATACTATCAACTGCACTTGCATTATAACTATGCTGCACATAGTTACTGTGTGTAGGATGTATTCCTGAGTACTGTGCAGTATGACTTATACTAATTGTCGGTGTGTAAGGAAAAAGTATGCCGCCTGTTGCGTTTAGTGGACTTAGAACACTATTACCTGGATCTTTATACAGCATTGGTCCACTGCCTGGACTCAGTGCAAGTCTTACTCGCTTGTCTTGTTGTGCAAATTGTGCAGTAAAAGCACCGCCAAAACTAGGTATATTGGCTCCACCAAAATTCAATCCACTTTGAAACAGCCTACTAGCACTTGCGTCAAGTCCGGCTGGAATTGCCTTTGCCGCTATGCTTTGTATCTGTGAACCTGCATTTTGCAAAAAGTTCTGCGGATTCTTTGTAAATTTTGAACCCAAATCAAATAGTGATGCCATTTATTAAATCCTTAACGTTTTTACTTGATAAGTATATTTATAGGCTGTATAATATACGCATATAAAAGGAATCACATTAAATGATCAAAAGGAAAAATTATCTCAACAATCGCGATTTGTTGAAAGAAATTCACTCATCTAAAAACACTTACAGTAGTTTCGTTGCAGAAGGTGACGATGTTTATGATATTATTCTACCAAATGTAGAAAAAATTAACATACGCACTATTGCACAAGCCAAGCGCAATCAAGCAGATCGTATACAAAAACAAGCATACGAACAAGCTCGCGCCGAAGGACAAAAAGTTAAACAAGCAGACTTTGCTGTGGATTGGAAAAAAATTCACAAGCAAGATGTTGTTTTCCGTGTTATGACACACGATCATATCCCACTGCATCCTGGACGTAAGAAGAATCCTAAAACTGTAGCAGATCATCACATACAATGCAACTTTCCTCCTTTTCAACACTTTAAACTGGATGAAAATGATGTTGCAGTTTGTGTTGGTAAAAGTCACTGGGAAGGCGGACTAGAAAATGGTAACTTCAGTAAAGCACATGGTCGTACAACAAACAAACTTGCCCGCATGTATATGAAACTTTGTGAACGCTATGGCACACGTTCAAACTGGCGTGGATATACCTACAACGATGAAATGCGTAGCCAAGCACTGCTACAACTTACACAGATCGGATTACAGTTTGATGAAAGCAAAAGTGAAAATCCATTTGCTTACTACACTGCGGCAATTACAAATAGTTTCACAAGAGTGCTAAACTTGGAAAAGAAAAATCAAAGCATCAGAGATGACATTCTCGAAAGTGCTGGACTAAATCCTAGTTACACTAGACAAACTGAAAACGAACTAGCAAAGAGTTCAGATCCTATCTAATGAAATATAATATATGGAACAAGTGGGATCCGCTAAAGGTCTGCATGCTAGGAAACAACTATGCGCCAGAATTCTTTAATGGTATACCTGATAAAGCAGGCGATCCGCTAAAACGTATTTGCGAAGAAACACTAGAAGACCTCGAAGGATTTCAACAAATACTTCAGCAGTTTGGAGTAGAAGTTATCCGTCCCGAAATGGATCCAAGCGAACGTTTTGTAGATAACCCGCATTTATATCCACGTGGACCATTACAGCCACGGGACTATCAACTTGTAATAGGCAATAAATGTTATGGTGGATTTGATCATCCGGCAATCTCAAAAAGGCTACGAGAATACGAAGAGCTGTCAATACCTAACTACACTTTGCCTGTGTTGACCAATAAAGAAGAATATGATTTTCTTGCTGGTAGTGATTGGCCCACCTACGAAGTTTTTTTAGAAAATAGAAAAAACAAAGAATTTTTTAAAGATCATGTATGGAAAGAATTATTAGAGTTTAGCAAACATCCTTGGATGTCTAGTGCATGTTGTTTTATGATAGGAACAAAATTGTTTATAGGTCTAGATCCTGACTCGCCTATAAAACCAGAAGTATCGGATATTACTGGTTTCGAAGAGTTTGATATACACATAGTAAATGTAGACGGTCATGCAGATGGCAACTATCATCCAATTAAACCAGGTGCAATCCTAAGTTTAAACGATGTACAAACATACAGCGAATCGTTTCCAGGCTGGGATGTATGCTACTTGCCCGATCAGAGCTGGGCAAAAGTTAAGGATTTTTTGACAGTAAAACGTCAAAATCAAGGAAAATGGTGGCTTGCTGGTGAAGAAGATAATGACGAGTTCACACATTTTGTTGAGACATGGTTAACCAATTGGGTCGGATATGTTGAAGAAACTGTATTTGATGTAAATGTGCTTATGATAGACGAGCATCATTGTTGTGTAAGCAATCCTAACAATGAACAAGTAAACACGTTTCTTAAAAAACATAATGTAGAACCAGTATATGTGCCATGGAGGCATAGGTACTTCTGGGATGGCGGACTGCACTGTATCACACTTGATCTTCATCGAGAAGGCACACAAAAGGACTACTTTAATCATTGACAATAACACACAAGGTGCTATAATACACACATGAGTTTGTTCAAACGGGCCGCCGTATTCACGGATATTCACTTTGGCAACAAGAGTAACAGCCAAACGTTTAACCGCGACTGTCTCGACTTTGTAACTTGGTTTTGCAAAGAAGCCAAAGCGCAGGGTGCTGACACTTGCATTTTTATGGGCGACTGGCACCATCAACGAGCAAGTATCAATGTTGCTACACTGAACTACAGTATTGCTGCATTGGATTTGCTTAACGACTCGTTTGATACAATCCACTTTATCCCTGGTAACCATGACGAATACTACAGAGACAAGCGTGACTACAACAGCGTTGCTTTTATTAAAAAGTTTGAGAACATACAGTTTTACAATGATATTACTACTGTAGACGGTGTTGCGTTTATTCCATGGTTAGTAGGCGATGAACACAAGCAGATGCGCAAAGTAAATGCTGACTATGTGATTGGTCACTTTGAACTTCCTCACTTTTATATGAATGCTATGGTACAGATGCCTGATCACGGTGAACTAAATGCAGATGACTTTGGTCGTTGTGGCACTGTGTTTACAGGACATTTTCACAAGCGTCAAGAAAAAGGCAATGTTGTATACACAGGCAATGCATTTCCTCACAACTACAGCGATGCCGGCGATGACGAGCGTGGACTAATGATACTAGACTGGGATGGAACAAGAGAGTTTATTGCTTGGCCCGAACAGCCCAAGTATCGCACACTGAAAATAAGTCAACTACTAGAAGGTCCTGAAAAGTATCTGGGTCCTAAGACCTATGCTCGTGTTAACTTGGATGTAGACATCAGTTACGAAGAAGCAAACTTTATTAAAGAAACTTTTATGCATGAGTATCAATTGCGTGAAATGAGTTTGATCCCTGTAAAAGTTGAAGAAATGGACATGCAAATCTCAGGTGAGATTAACTTTGAAAGCGTAGATACTATTGTTACTAGTCAACTACAACAGATTGACAGCGAACAATATGATACTAACCTTATGTTAGATATCTACAGGAACCTTTAATGTTATGGGCAACTGGATGTAGTCATACATACGGAGATGACTTACAAGATAAGACACAAGCATGGCCCTATCTACTAGCAAATATGTTGGATTTAGAATGTGTAAATAATGCAGTAAGCGGCGGCTCCAATGAAAGAACGATTTACCAAACTGTAAAATCGCAACCTTCAACATTAAAAGTTATTGCTTGGACTCATATAGAACGCACTACTAGATATGATCAAGACAACAATTTTGAAGTAAATTTTAATCCACATCTTACACACAAACTATATGAAAATGATTATACCTTTACCGAATATGGCAAACTACACTATTCAAAATGGTACAATGACTTGTATGCATTTAAGAATTGGCTACAACAAATAATACTATTACAAAAATATCTGCAAGATCAGCCTTATATTATGATAAGTGCCGCAGACAATAGATATTCTTGCTACACCGCAGACTGGGAAAACTTTAACACAAGTATACAAGATTTTGTATGCTTTGATAAAATGAATGATGACCAACTGCATGCAGAGCACTGTGAGATACAGCGGTATATTGATTTAATTGACACCAGATGTTATTATAATATACAAGATTTTTATATTACACAGTTGAGTAAAACTTATCCAACAGGCCCTACTGGGCATTTACTAGAAGAAGCACAGCAAGAAATAGCAAAGAGACTTTATCCTTTATGTTCAAACTTGATACACTCACAGTAAAAAACTTTATGAGTGTGGGCAATACCACACAAGCAATTGACTTTAATCGCAATGACCTTACACTTGTACTAGGTGAAAACTTGGATACGGGCGGTGGTGATGCGGGTAGCAGAAATGGTACTGGCAAGACTACTATCATCAATGCACTAAGTTATGCACTGTACGGCAATGCACTTACAAACATTCGCAAGGACAACTTAATCAACAAAACTAACGGCAAGAATATGCTGACTACAGTAGAGTTTGAAAAAGATGGACTAGCATATCGAATAGAGCGCGGACGCAAGCCTAACGTGTTAAAGTTTTACATTAATAACAACGAACAAGAAACAGACGACAACGCACAGGGCGATAGCAGAGAAACACAAAAGGCTATTGAAGAACTGTTGGGTATGAGTCATGACATGTTCAAGCATGTGCTTGCACTAAACACATACAGCGAACCGTTCCTAAGCATGCGCACTAACGATCAACGTGCTATTATTGAACAGTTGTTGGGTATAACTATTCTCAGCGAAAAAGCAGAGAATCTCAAAGAAATGGTGCGTGTAACTAAGAACAAGATCCAAGAGGAAGAGTTTCGTATCAAAGCAGTTGAAGATGCTAACGGTAAGATAGTAGAACAAGTTGATGCACTAAAACGCAGACAAAAACTTTGGCAAGATAAAAAAGACGGCGACATTGCTAGTTTTAAAACAGCAATTAACGATCTTAGTCATGTTGACATTGATGAAGAACTTAGAGCACACACTGATCTTGCAGATTGGAATACACTAAACAATGCACAACTACAACTGCAAAAAGACGTTGCTGCACTGCAAGCACAGGTTAGCAGAGCAGAGCGCGATGTTAAAAAAGCAAACAAAGCTCTAGTAGGTTGGCAAGACGGAGTGTGTCATAGTTGCAATCAAAGCATTACACATTTGGACAGTCACAAACAAGAGATTGAAAAAGCGGAGAAGGAACATGACGAAGCAAATAATTTCCTTACAGAACTACAAACAGCAATTGCAGAGCTCAAAACTCAGCAAGAAACAGTCCCGAGTAAACCACGAACTTTCTATGATAGCGCAAATGATGCACACAACCATCGTTCAAGCCTATCCACATTGGAGTCACAACTACAAAGTAAGCAAGATGAAAGTGACCCTTACACCGATCAAATAGCAGACATGGAAACTACTGCAGTACAAGAAGTTACTTGGGACACAATAAACGAACTTACTCGTGTGCAAAACCATCAAGAATTCTTGCTTAAACTGCTTACTAACAAAGATAGTTTTATACGCAAACGTATTATTGATCAAAATCTTGCTTATTTGAATACTAGACTAGAAGGATACTTAGGAGCAGTTGGCTTGCCACACACTGTTATATTCCAAAATGATCTTACAGTAGAAATACAAGAACTAGGCAGAGACTTGGACTTTGACAACTTGAGCAGAGGTGAACGCAACAGACTTATACTAAGTCTTAGTTGGGCGTTTCGTGATGTTTGGGAAAGTTTATATCAGCCTATCAACTTACTGTTTATTGATGAACTTGTAGACAGTGGCATGGATAGTGCAGGTGTTGAGAATGCTATGGGTGTACTAAAGCGCATGAGCAGAGAGCGCAATAAAAGTGTATGGCTAGTAAGTCACAAAGATGAACTTATTGGTCGTGTTAACAACGTGCTAAAAGTTGTTAAAGAAAATGGATTTACCAGTTATGATACTGACGTAGAACTAGTATGACGGGTTTTGAATATACTACAATTGACGAATACCAATTAGAAATCACAACTTACTGTAATGCTGCTTGTCCACAATGTCCTCGCAATATCAGCGGCGGCAGTGTTAATCCACATTTACCACTGCGACATCTAAGCAGAGAAACAATAGATCGTGCATTTACACCCGAACTATGTAGTAAAATAAGACAAGTATTTTTCTGCGGTAGTTACGGCGATCCTATTGTACATCCTGATTTCTTAGATATTCTTAGAGATTTTCGCAGTAAAAATCCAACGCTGTGGTTATACATTCACAGCAATGGCGGTGTTCATGACACTGCTTGGTGGAAAGAACTTGCTGAAATACTAAATGGTTATGGCAAGATTGACTTTGGCATAGACGGTTTAGAGGATACTAATCATTTATATAGACGTGGTGTAAAGTTTGACAAAGCCATAAACAATGCACAAGCGTTTATACAAGCAGGTGGTAAAGCACAGTGGAACTATATTGTATTCAAACACAATGAACATCAAATTGAAACTGCACGGATGTTAAGCGAAATAATTGGATTTGAAAAAATACTGTTTAGAGGTACAGGCAGATTTTTGAATCACAGCACACTAGAAGAAAGTGAAACCTGGGATGTTGTACCAAAGCGTGATGCTCCTTACCAACTAGAAGTTACAACACTAGACGAATATCGTAATGCTAGTATGAAACGTTTGGATGATCTCAAAAATGAATATCCAAATATCCGTGACTACTTTGACGAAACAACAGTAAAATGCGATGCTTGTATAGGAAACAAAGTAACTATTACTGCAGAAGGTCTAGTACTACCATGTAACTTCTTTGAGCATAACTTGTATGATGCACGTTTTAGAGACAGAGAAGTTGCGCCAGGTGCGCATGATTTACACTTTGTTGATGGACAAAATCAAGTAGCAAAGTTTGTTAACCAACATCGTAGCGAACTAGATATAAACACAAATAGCATAGAACAAGTGTTTGCTAGTAACTTTTGGGATACTTTGGTAACTAGTTGGGATAAAACACTAGAACAAGGTCGAATTTTTGAATGTGCTTTTACATGTGGACAAAAACTAACTAAAGTATGGGATCAAAATAAATTAATGAAATCAACTTACAGATACTACATAACCGGAAATAACAGAGGTCTAGGACTAGCATTAGCACAACATTTTGATGCAGATGGGTGCAGCAGATCATCAGGACTAGATATAACAAAAGATATTGACAAAATTGTAGAAGAAAGTATACACTATGATGTGTTTGTCAATAATGCGTTTGATGGGCCTCCAGACAGCGAATGGGCTAATTATGCGCAAGTAAACTTATTACAAGCAGTTTACAAACGCTGGAAACAGTTAAATAAATCTGGATGGATTTTTAACATAGGTAGTATCGGGGAGCAAAGTATAGTTGCTCCAGATCCAGACTGGGAGACATATAGAGTAGCAAAAGCAGCACTTGCACACGCAAGTCAACAATGCACACAAGCATTTAAACAAGGACTGGTGCCTTTTAAAACAACACTAATAACACCAGATCGATTAGATACGCCACTGAGCAGAAGCAGAGATAACTGGACAGGCAATGGTATAAACTGTCAAGATATTTGTAATTTTATAGATTACTGTGTATCTACAAGTACAAACACAGTAATAGCAGATATAACTTTACTAGTAAATTTAACATATAAGGAGACGTAACATGTCACATGAACAAATTGTAGAACAATACGAAGCATACTTGAAAGAGCATGAAGCATTTGAAACCAAAGGCAACAAGGCTGCAGCCACCCGTGCTCGCAAAGCACTAGGCGAAATGGGTAAACTAAGCAAGGCTCGCCGCGCTGAGATTCAAGAAAAGAAGAACAATATGTAAAAATGCATATATACAAAGCACATGGAACTTTGGTATTACAATAACGAAATTGTTGAAGAACTACCCGAAGGTACCGTGGGCTTTGTATATTTGATTACAAATTTGACTAACAATAGAAAATACATTGGCAAAAAACTGGCACAATTTAAAAAGACTAAACCACCCCTCAAAGGCAGAAAAAACAAACGGCGCACCAAAGTAGAATCAGACTGGCGCGAATATTACGGCTCATCAGACGAATTATCAGCAGACGTTGCTGAACTAGGCCCACAAAGTTTCAAACGTGAAATACTGTTCTATTGCACTAGCAAAAGCGAACTAAGTTACGTTGAAGCGAGAGAACAATTCAATCACAAAGTATTAGAATCCGACGAATGGTATAACGGGCACATTAGAGTGAGAGTGCATGGTAAAGGTATTCTCAACAAAAAACAATTAAACGGCTAGATAGTGTTACAATAGTATTAATTTGGCGTTTACGGTCTACGCATTAAACCGTCGTTAACACAAGTAAAACCAACTTTAGGCACAAAAGATAGCGGCTCTGAGAAAAAGCAACCGCGACTGGACATGTATTGCTGTTATGATATATGTAAGGTTCCGAGACTATCAGTGAAGGCTGAAGTAGGGGGTCAACGGGTTTCCGCCTCCGAGCAGCAATGCAATCTTCTTATAACAGATGAGCGAGACACGCAGATGATGGCGTCTTTTTTCATGGCTTCGCCCGGCAACGGGTGAAGTATGAGTTCAACTTCGAGATGATAGCACTTCGCTTCGCTCATGTGTTCTAATAAAAAAAGTGATTGAACGAAGTGAAAAGAACGAATGAACGTAGTTCATTCCTATAAGATAATTGTGTTATTCTTCTTACTGAGTTCGATGTTATCCTCGACAACTTCATTAAAGTATTTGTAATCGTTATTAGTCATTTCCATGAGTTGACTATAGTTTACTCCTCCCCGCATATACCAACAAATTTGTGCAACTTGTTTTTTGATATTTGCGACGTTCTTCTCGTAATCCTTTATTAGCCCCTCAATCTCTGGATTGGATAAAGTTAAGAGGCGAATGCGAAAAAATTTGATTGATCAAATGTAAATGGAGTTGCGTACTGTTCTTTGCAAGAATCACATGTTGTTGTTACAGTTTTGTCTGGAAAATTGTTTTTGATCTCTGTGAGTTTGTCTTTGACATGTGTGTAAAATGAGCGTTCACTATTTTCTACAAACTCAAGGATGTGATTGTAATCTAAAACAATAACGCCTTCCGGTGATACTAGTTTTTCTATACTACCTACAACATTTTGAACTGTGTACTGTGTAAGGATTTTAAATATTTCTTGAAATCTACGTTGTTTTTCTGCTTCGTCTAGTGTAGTATCATTAACCATGGTAATCAAACGCTGTTGTTCAAACTGTTCTAAGTTTTGTTTGTTCATACTATCATAGTCTATAGGCTTTAACCATACACCGATTCCTTTGTAGTCAAATGCATTTTCATAACCACTAAGATCTACAGGCATATCTAAAAACTGCCTCAGATCAATTTCATAGTTGTCTGTATTTTCACATTTTGGACACTTGCTTGTGTATTCCATTTGCTCGCCGTAACTAGCAATACGAATTCCTATAAGAATAGTATCTAAATCCACACTGGGTATTGCCCATGCATTTCTTATATTTGGTATACAACTTTGTATCATGCTTACTACTGCTTCACCATTTAGTAGTGCATCCGGAGTGTTAAGCATAATCTCATCTTTTGTACTCATTGGAAGCACTGGTAATTCACCAGACACAGGCATTTCTAGTGTTCCTGGATACCAATACTTGCCATTACTAGGCAATTTTATATAAATTGCTGGCTGTCTTAGATAGTTGCTAAGAGGATTATCTTGCTTGCTTTGCATCTGGGCAATTTGCTCAGGTGTCATTGAAAAGTTCTCAGGCGGTTGAGCCATGTTTTTCTCCTGGTAAATACATAATAAATAGTGTATGTATATATTTATATACGCATATAACTGGTAGGAAAATATGGCTGTAGTTGGATCATTCGGTACTGAACAGGTTATCCTGGAGAATGCCGCACAAGAAGAAACATTACAACGACTAGTAGAAATTGCTCGCGGGGGCTTTGGTGATACTTCTAGCGGTCTAAATGCTGCAAATAGAGCAGCAACAGGTGCAAGTCAAGGCTTAAAAAGAGCAGGATCTAGTGCAGAAAGTATGGCTGCTAGTGCAGACTCTGCAGGAGATCAACTGGGCAGGGTAGGCAGTGCAATGGGATCCTATGCTAATAGCATAGATAGATCCGCTAGTAGAATGGCAACCGGTATGCGCTCAATGGCAGACAATCCTTTTATGGTTGCTGATACACTAGTAAATGTAATGGATTCATTTAGAGATGCTGGATTAAAAGCTAAAATATTAGCAACAGCAGGCGGCGCTGCCGCTGGAGCACTTTTCACAGCAGGTGATAAAATGACCGGTGGAATAGCCGGCGGACTGTTAGGTTTAAGCGCGACAGTTGCTCCAGGGTTGACTGCAATGTTTGCTGGCATGTTTGTTAAAGTTCTTAAAGATACCACAGAAAATTTTATAAATCTACAGAAAAATGGTGCTATACTAGGCGGCAGTTTAACGGATGCAAGATTAGCAGCGCACGGATCTGGATTAAGTATGAAACAATTTACTAATGTGATGGGAAAAGCAGGGTCGGAAATGAGCGTGTTTGGTGGACAAACTCTGCGAGGTGCAAAAATGTTTGGGGATCTAAATAGTGCAGTAATTAAAGGTCAAACAGGCAGAAGATTGTTGCAACTTGGAATTGGATTTGAAGACATGGGTGTGCGCACAGCAGAAATGATTGCACACTTATCTGAAAGTGGCATCAGTTTTGAAAGCAATGCTGTTGCTGTTGATGCTGCTAAAAAACGTGTGGTAGAACTTGCTATGCAACAAAAGACACTGGCTGCAATTAATGGCACAACCATAGAACAAGAAAAAGAAAAACAGCGCATGCAGCGTAAAGATGCGCAACTTAACGCTATTATGTTAGGTATGGGCGAAAAAGAACGCGAAGGTATACAACAACTTACTGCACAGTTTCCTCAGTTTGGTCAGTTTATCAAAGAAACTGTTGCATTTGGCGGCCCAGTAAGCAAAGGCGCACTAATGCAACAAGCACAAATGGGTGCTACTACAGACGCACTGGGTCAAACTATTGCAGAGATACAAGCAGGCGGTGGCAAAGGCGCAGTTGACGCACTTAAAGAATTGCAAAAGACCAGTCCAGCACTGCAAGCAGATTTACAAAATCAAGCAGAACTTGTAAAACTAAGTTTAGTAAGTCAAAATGATTTTATACAAACTGCTACAAACAATTTCCAAAGTCAATTTGAGATGTTTAATAAAGCAAACAATGATGTAATTGGTAGTATTACAGATGATTTTGAAAAACTAAAAAATGGATCAGATGATCTAACTAACACTGTGGTAAGTTTGCAGCAGAATCAACAACAGCTCACAGTTGAAATGACTAAAACTGCTACTGCGCTGATATCTCAATCTGGCGCTGTACAGGACATATTAGTTGGCACAACTCGAACACTGAATAATACTCTTACAGTGCTTAACGAAAGTATGGGAGTTGCAGGGGGATTGCCTGATAGTACAACAGGGCAAGTAGTAGATAGACCGAGATCAACACAGCAGATTACTTCTGCTACTAACGCACTAGCAACTGCAGAAGCAGCAATATCTGCAAATACTGCAGCAAATGCGCCGGCAGCGACAGGAACACAGCCTGATCCTGCAGATCCACTTTTCACCGACATGGGACCTACTAATTCTATACTTAGTGATATGCATAAAGCACTAAAAGAATCAAATAGAATTGCACTGCAAAATCTAGCAACACAGTAAAACTAATTAGGTAAATACACAATAAGGTGTTAATATAAGTTATGAGTTGGAAAAAACATTTCACATTAGTCAAGGATACTAGTCCTTTAACAAATACAGGCGGCGGAACGGACGGTACCAAGTACAGTCACTATTCCAGCAGTTTGCCTGAGGTATATTCAGGACATCCTAATCGTACTGAACGTTATGGTCAGTATGAGACTATGGATATTGACAGTGAGATTAATGCTGCACTGGATATCCTTGCAGAGTTTTGTACACAAACTAATACTGAAAACGGCACTGGTTTTGATATTCACTTCAATGAAACACCAACTGAGAGTGAAATTGATATTATTAAAAAGCAGCTCACTAACTGGAATAATCTAAATGACTTTGACAAACGTTTGTTTAAGATTTTCCGCAACGTGCTAAAGTACGGAGATCAAGTATTCATTCGTGATCCAGAAACATTCCAAATGTACTGGAGTGAAATGAACAAGGTTACAAAAATTATTGTTAACGAAAGTGAAGGCAAAAAGCCTGAACAGTATATAATCAAAGACATTAATCCTAACTTTGAGAATCTAACAGTAACAGCAAGCACATATGGCGATCATGGAAGTCAAGGAGATCTTTACAAAAACAGAGGATATATTCAGCCTAGTAACTTGTATGATGGCAGTGGCGGAAGCAGTGCGCAAGGACGTTTTGATCGTGCGCTAAATGAAAAAGCAATTGAAGCAGAGCACGTTGTACATGCTAGTTTGACAGAAGGACTTGATCCTAACTGGCCCTTTGGTAATAGTATCCTAGAACAAGTGTTTAAAGTATACAAGCAAAAAGAACTGCTTGAAGATGCTATTATCATTTATCGTATTCAACGTGCGCCAGAACGCAGAGTATTCTATATTGATGTAGGTAACATGCCTAGTCATATGGCTATGAGCTTTGTTGAGCGTGTTAAAAATGAAATACACCAAAGACGCATACCTAGTAAAACAGGTGGCGGTGTAAACATTATGGATACAACTTATAATCCACTTAGCACAAACGAAGATTACTTCTTCCCACAGACTGCAGAAGGCAGAGGCAGTAAAGTTGATACACTACCTGGTGGTACTAACTTAGGTGAGATTGACGACTTAAAGTTTTTTACCAATAAACTATTTCGTGGATTGCGTATACCTAGTAGTTACTTGCCAACTGGATTTGAAGATAGTCCAGCAGCATACAATGATGGTCGTGTTGGTACAGCAATGATTCAGGAAAAACGTTTCAACGAATACTGCATGAGACTACAGCGTCTTATTGCTGCTACGTTTGACAGAGAATTTAAAATGTTCCTAAAGTGGCGCGGTGTTGAAATTGACAACAGCACATTTGAACTACGCTTTAATGAGCCACAGAACTTTGCTAGTTACCGTGAAACTGAAATGGATGGTGCTAGAATCAATACATTCCAAGCTCTGGAAGGATATCCATATATGAGCAAGCGTTTCTTAATGCAGCGTTACTTGGGCATGACTGAAGAAGAAATGTCAGAGAATAGTAAACTATGGCGTGAAGAAAACCAAGACATTAGTGTAGAAAGCGAACTTCCTAGTATGCGCAGTGTAGGTGTGACCACAGGCGGTATACAAGCAGACTTAGATAACTTTGATGCTCCAACAGAACCATTGGCAGGGGAAGATCCGGCAGCAGGTGGCGGAGAAGAAGGCGGTGCTGGCGAAGCAGGTGCAACTGGAGATACAAGTCCAGTAGGATCCGCGCCACCAGCAGGAGCAGAAACCTAATAAATACGCTATAGGAGAAACTATGGCGTTCCGTAAACTATTTTTCAAAAGAGTGCAAGGTATTCGCGACAATTATTTGTTGCAAGAAGGTGATATTGCGCTTGACGAAGATGATTTTCTATTATATCGTGGAGATGGAAGTACTGTAGGCGGTATTGTAATCGCAGGTTCGGGCGGTACTAGTGCTGACACAGTAAGCACAGGTAATGGAACTGATGTTACTGTTACCGGCGGCGAAAGCACAGCTAGTGGTAGCACTGGCGGCAATACAGTTATCACAGGTGGTATAGGTGTTACAACAGGCGGTAACACAAACATTATTGGTGGTGCAGGAGGCACTACAGGCGGCACTGTAAACATCAATGGCGGTAATGGTAGCACAGATGGTAACATTAACATTGGTACGGAAAATACTACACTAGTTACAATCGGCGCCAGCGGAACCAATATTGACTTTCCTGCTACTACTAC
>Ga0209232_1000908_pt1 | contig 16900 bp, 5 predicted proteins | sample ETNvirenome_2_60_FD_184066 | JGI IMG/M metagenome (GOLD analysis project Ga0209232, IMG submission 184066) | Marine viral communities from the Pacific Ocean - ETNP_2_60 (SPAdes) (version 2) | ecosystem: Environmental > Aquatic > Marine > Oceanic | place: Pacific Ocean | collected 2013-06-22
AATTAGTGTCGCGCGTACCGGACAACAACTGTGGTAAGTTTCGAGTAGCAACACTTGCTCTTGAATTAGCGTATATTTCTGATGATGACATTGTGTTATACTTTGTTTTGACACGAAGTGTATCATTAGCAGTAGCCGCTGAGGTAGCGGCAGCAGACCATCCGCTTGTTACTGCGGTTACTCCGTCGAATACAACCGGCCCGTCTGCACTAACGCCGCTAATATAGCCTCTATCAGTATATGTTGCAGTCTGCTCAATACCGTTTTCATCAATCAAAACAAGTTGTTGGTCGTAGTATTTTATACCAACAAGCGGGAATAATGTGTTGTTGCGCACATACAGTTTACTGTTTCCACTATCCCAATGTTCAACAATCGCGGTAGGTTCTAGTGACACCAAATACTCAGTGTAAACATCAAGATAATGGGATGGGTAACCAAGCATGGTGGTTTGTACTCCTACCGCACCAAGCGTTGAACGGCAGAACATATAGTAGTCATCGGGGTGATATATTTCTGTGCCTTTCCACGGCGCAGTAACCGCGTTGAATATACTAGAAGAAGCGAAAGCGGTACTCCACCACGGTACAGTAACAGTATGACCCGGAGTTGAACGATGGAACATATTTGGATGATACGGCATACTACGGCGTGTAAATGCACCGGACGATGAAGCATTAACCCCAAACGGATTATTCAAACCTAACATCGGGATGTTAGTAAATTGCTCTCGCGTTGATGGGTCTAGGTCGAGAATTATTTCATTAATGTATATTTCACAACCGCGCACATCAGCCATAGTCGCTTCTGATAGTATGAGGTCACCTGCTTGTAACGCAACCACCGTAGCGAAGATTTGGTCGGTGAGAGTTTGTTTAGTGGTGTTAGTACCACTTGGGTCCTCCGGTGCATCAGTTGAAATAAATACTGTGTTTTCATTGTTACCCATGAATTGCTTACTGAATAGGTTTGGTTGTATGACAATCTGATATGCACCAACTTCTGCGGGGTCGGGGAAGTGCCATTGTGTGTTATAGTTAGTACCACTTTCAAGTTGAATACGATGTCCTCCCGCAGCATTACAAGACGCGCTATCATCTGCTATACCATAACCGTCAAATCGCAGTTTGGTTTCTGTTAGAAGTGTAAAACCATCTCCGTGAATATCACTTGGTGGATTAGGTGCAGTAGTGCCGGAGAACCATAGAAGAGGGTTAGCGATAGTCTTGTCTGTATCGTAATCAGTAGCACCATGACATAAACGAGAAGTTTCGTATATTTGTTGATACTGAGGATGCGCAAGATGACCCGGTAGCGTAGCCATAGTTGGCATAACATAATGGTGACCCATACGCGGTAATGGCATTGGTGTAAGTTTGTTAGCCGCGCGAACTTCGATTGCTGGACTTTTATTGTTATCAGCCCCACCCCAATTCGTGTGGGGTTTGTCGGGACTGTTACCACTTACTTCTGCATGGTCGCGTAATCTGCGTGCAGCAAACTGCCTTGTTGAACCAGCGGGGATATAGAATGACGGTTTGATACTGTCACCAGCAGACCATTTGAAATCCGGCGCAAACACAACTTCTGTGAAATTACTTCCACTTACATCCTTAAAAGAAGCAATTGTGCCATTGATTGACAAGAAGTATCGACCATCCGGTGTAGGGTCTTGCTTCCAAATGTCAGCAGTAATGGCTGTGTTAGCGGTAATAGTATCAGTTCCAACTGCGGTAACTGTAAGTTGGTTAAGCGTCATAGTGTTGCCAATAATTCGTAATGGTTCACGCTCGGTGTATGTGTAACCCATCTTGGTTATGTGGAAATACAACGCGCGGTCATGTGGTTCATATGATGTTTCAAGTATATTCCTTGATTGCAAACTGTTGTTACTGTCGGGGAAGTTGTTTGGATTCTGATTAATGTGTTCGTAGCCATCTTGCTCCCAATATGGTTCTGTCTTAGGTCTATCAGCATTAGATTCAAATGCAGTAGCGACATTGCTCACAGGTTGGCTAGGGTGTTGTAAACCACCGCTACCTAGTGTTTCGTTTTGATATGCTTGTAATCTATCAAAACCTGCGCGCACAAGTATGTTACCCGGTATTTCATCATGGTTCGGTAACTGTATCTTCATGTTAGGTGATACACCCGAACCCGCTAATGCTGGTGCTAGTCCTTCGTTTTCTCGGTCATGCACAAGTTCATAGTCGCGTATAATTACTCCAAGAGGTGAACCGCCCTCTATGACATGTTCTTGACCTGTGTCGTCAATAACTATCATCTCTTTGAATTGCAACTCTTCGTTGGGTATAATCAAAGCGTTTCGTATTTCGTATGGATGCTCTTCTGCTAATGCAGGGTGTGCTAATTCTTGCGCTTGGATAATTGGGAACATAGCCGCGTTAGTTGTTTCAAACGAAAATCGAACATTACCGTATATTGTTTCTCCAAATCTAACATACGCGCCACCAACTTTGTGTATCTGCCACGGTATAGAACCAAGTCCTCGCGCGTTTTGAGCAGGTAGTGTAAGGTTACCCCCACCCATTCTCTTCCAAACAACATGCTCAGTAAAGAAGTTGCGTGCTGCATTTCTTGTTTTCCAATAAGTGTATATTGTATCTCTGTGTGCTGAATATGAACTATATCCTACATTTTCAAGGGTATGACTTTCTGAATCAAATATAGCGTCGTTTGGATAGAGAGGTTTGTTTTTGTTTTGGGTTTTATCGTAAAACAAATCACCCGTTGGGAATAAGCAAGTTTCCATTTGTGTAACACTCGTTGATGCCGCATGAGTCCACAATCTAGTATTCGCATCATCATCGGTAGGAGTCGTTATTGTCGTATCAAACATTGCTTCAACATGTGGTCCAGCGTTAGATTCTGCATTGTAACGGTCATTATTGAAACGCTCATTGTGGTATGCGGTAATAGTACCACCTTGTGCAGTTCCACCACCCGTACTCCATTTGAGTGATAACATATCACCACACGCTTGTTGACCGTTTCGCGTTGCTTTTGCAATGATTGGTAAATCACCTTCGTAAGATACAACAATGAAATGACGCTGATGTAATCCTACTGCGTCGTGTGTGGTTGTTTTTGGAAGCCATTCAACTTCTCCACCATCGGGGTCAGAGTTTTGTTTGAGAACCCATTCAATAGAATTAGGGCTATGACATGAAGTTGCTGCCCCGTATGGTGTAAATCCTAACATTGGATGCCACGGCCCAAGACCTGCTGCTACTTTGTTAGTGTCAACTGTTAGGCTGTTTAGATAAGAATATCTTTCACCATGCCAACCAACAGCCCCAACCGCGCGCGTTCTATCTATTGCATCAACTACACCGCTAAAGTGAACTTGTGTAGTTGCGAAGTGGTCGAATGGGCCATTAGACATTTCAGTTATGGTTGTTGCTGATGTTGAGCGCGTACCATCAGTTGTATTTTGGAATCCGTTATCCCATCTTAGATTACCTGCTTTAGACCAAACGAATACTTTGTGACCGCTTCCTGTTACACTTGTTTTGTGTGCGTTAGTTGTAGCATCTTCTAACATAGTATTTCCTGTCGAGAAATTAGCACCAAGTATGAAACTTCTTCCGACTGAACCAATTGAAGATTTTTTGAAATCATAATGTGAATAATAACCGTATAATGATTCAGTTCCATTACTCACTCTAAGCCAACCATTTTCCGGCAATGTTAATGGTAAATCAGTTCCTATTGAAACAATACCATTCGTGGAATCATACGCAGTAAGCAGACCCATATCTATCCAACCGTAACGGTCTTGTCTTTGCGCGTCTTGGAATGATGGTAAGAATGAACCACCGAGAGCCTTTAGGTTAGAGCGACCCGGCCATGTGTTGATTGCAGAAGCAATGACCGCACCTAACTCTTCGCTATTTTGACAACGCGTTGCGTCTATCAAAAACACATCATCGGGTACTGCTGCGTCTAAGTCATGGTCGTAATCTGTAAGAACTTGCGAACCAACGCGGAACATAGTCGCGTTTAGACCAAGCCTGTCGATGTAACTAACAGTAGCGTTAACAGCACCAATCAATCTAGCGGTTACAGGGTGTGGTGGATTCTTTCGTACACTGTTATCAAACCAAGAACCACCAGCAGTATATCCTCCGTCAAGATGGAAAATTAGTTTGTCTAGTGAGAAATCAGTAATTGCCGCAGCAAATCTTGCGGCTGCATTATAGAATGAAAATGGATGCGCGTAATTGTTAGCGTTGTCTTTAGTTCCACTGTTGTAATGCCAATAATGACTTGATACATACCTTGCTTCAACCGAAGAAGTTTGGTTAAACTCTGTATTAGGAGAACCATATGATGGTTCCCAATGTCTAAACGCATTATACGGGAATGTATTTCTCGCGCCGTAACCATCAGTTGGCGGTAAAAACTGATTAGCCCCGCTAACTAATTCACCATTGCTTAATTCATTGGGTAGGAAATAACCCGATTCATTTCCTTGATTATATGTGCTTCCTGTTGCGCCATCTTGAGAACAGTATTTTTTCCAAGTGGCAGTCCACTTAGCAGAAGGTTCTGTTGACGCGTCTATTGCAACACCTTCTCCATACCAATGCTTAGGGACTGCTTGACCCGGACCAAATATGACATATGCAACGCTGTTTTCTGAATCAGTGTATCTAGCATATGGATGAGCAAAACGAAGAATTACAGGTATTGGTTTAGCAGTTTTAACATTGGTGTATGTAGCATTTGGTACATTCTGATTATCTTGGTTACCATCAAGGTCGGGGTTCAATATAGCGTCTTGGTTTGCAAACGGCGGTGTTGCTTCTCCGCGATGTTGATTGCAAAGTATCGTGGCAGGGAACATAGCAAACAATGCAGTAGTGTCAAGAAGCGCGTATGCTCCCATCTTTTCACCAACATCTTGCAACCCTGCGCTACCCGTAGGTCCGCTTGCATAGGGGTGTTTGTTGTGGGTTGAATAATCAACGCGTGAACCGTCGTTAATATCCATAACTACACCACTAAAGCCACCACCAAAGTAAAGCGGCACATGATGGTCTATACTATCTTGCGCGCCTCTGAAATATAGAATTGGATTTCCTTTGTGATTCGCGGCTAAACGAATACCTTGAATGTCATTATCAAACTTATATGGTTGCATTATAACTTCGGTGGCAAGAATGTCTTTGAAATCACCTTTGCTGTCATCGTGATGCCAAGCAACTAATCTTTCTCCTTTGTTAGTTGGATTTGATATTGGTGTTAATGCCGCGCAATACAAGTATGTATCTTCATCAATATCCATCTTTTTGAACTCACTCCATGAACCGTCAATAGCACCGTTAAACTCAGTTGCTACCGTTTCTTGGTTCAGATTAGTTCCTCCGCTAATGTGTTGTAACTGCCACGCGTATTGACGACCAAGTACAGCAAAGTGATGTGGGTCATACACTTGAACTTGATAAGTAGTGTATTCAGTACCACTAGGATAAGCGGAACCTCCTGTTTGTGCTGGAATGCGATGTGTATGAGTTTCGATAGCAGGTGTTATGTGGTCGCCTTCATATCTTGTAAACAATTCTCCACGAAGATGTTGTTGCCAATTGTCAAGATTGACTACATTATTTGCTTGGTTAATTAGAACAGGTGTCGCGGTGTTAGCGTTAGCACCTCTATACTTAGTTGATATGTTTAGTAGCGTAAATGGTAAATATCCAGCGTCTATGTTTAACCCGTCTAATTCTTGGTGAGAACCTTGTCGTCCACCAAATTGACCTCCACTACCCGCGGTAGGGGTGTCGACATCTGTGGCTTCAGCGGTACTTGCTTGTAATCCCCAATCGCGAGTTAGAGAAACATTAAACAAATCTTTCAACGGAATGACTTCTTTTTTTGTATTGAATGTTGTTATCTTAATTGCAGTAGCAGCATTGTCACCAAGTATCTCTTCGTATTTTCTGCCATCCGGTGCGCGCATATTACTACAATCAAAGTATTGGTCTTCTTCGTTGGGGTCAATAGTAAACGCGTATGCAGTAGCAGCAGCGATTAACTCGTCTGTTACTATGGTTGTTTGATTCAAGTGCGGGCTAATAATCACAGGAGCGTTTTGGTTGGTAACACTTGTTGGACCCATATATGCTGCGCCGGGAAACCAATTATCCATATCATCAACATCTATACCTTTCAAACCAAAGAACTTTTGTTGAGTTGTTCGACCAACCGCGGTTCGCCAAGTGTAACTAAAGACAACTCCGACATCACCATATTGATTGTGCGCGTTTGGAATTGCTAACCATATCAAACCATTAGTTTTAGGGAAACCCATCCAACCTAGAACATCATCAACATCGGGTACATCGTGCCATATTCCGGTGTTGTAATAACCAACACCCGAACCATTATCAAGAATCAAAGTGTTAGGGTTATCATATGAGCCGCTTGTTTTTGATGTAGTATCTGTATCAATTGTTACTGCGTAACCAACATTTGGTGTATGAACACCTCTCCATGTGTTACCTTTCCATTCATTGTTTTCATCTGAACCTGTGTAATAGAAAGGTGTACCCGCGGGTCCTTGACCCCACATGTTTGCACCAATCGTAAATCCACCTTGTGCTATATCTCTATCATCGAAATGAATCATAATCTCTTCATCAATAGTCTTAGGCATAACAGAGTTCTTGTGCGAAAAAGACTCCCCTGCGCGTCTATACACATATCTAATGATGTGCGACTTACCTCGGTGGTCCACCATTTTTAACCCATACAATGTTTGAGTGCCTACTGTGGTATCATCAACATCTGAAGAAGGGACATAAGGATGATATGTGTTGAAATAAGTATCACCACCGGCAAGATTTCCACCGTATATTGAATGAAATCTTCCGTTGCTTTTACCTTCTTCACCAAAGCCCCATTTGCCAGCATCCGGCGCAAAACCCGGAACACCAGCAGCAACAATACCACCAAAGTTTATTCTTGCTCTAGCGCGAGTTCCTTTTTGTAAACCTTCTCTAATGGTAAACTTCTGTCCTCCATCTTCAAATGATTCCATAGCACCTGTGTTAGAGTTGCGACCTGTTGTTGCACCACTGTTTGGTGAATCTTCACCGTCCATTGTTGTGTTGAAATTACTCGCGTGGCCTAAATGCATGTTAGTGAAGAACTCATCGCTGGCCTCGTCTAATGTTACATATTCGCGCAAAGTGGTGATTGGTGCAAACGGTTTTCCATTTTTGTCAATTGGCATAGGGGCCGGATGCATGTTTTCTCCGGTTATTTCGGGTGGTGCGCAGAAGAAATTGCGGAACCTGCCGCCGTGTCCTATCAAGAATTGAGGCTTGTATTCCGCTTGCCCTTTGCTGTTATCAAGCCATACGCAAAAGTTACGGCCTGTTGCACCCGGAACTGTGCTGTGAATGATTATACTAAATCCTTCATTACCTTCTGAATCTTCAACAACCCTACCAATGTGTGCGCGAACATATCCCATGTGAGAACCACGGTCAAATGAAGTAAATGCATCATCCATCCAAAATGATGCAGGGTCATGTGTTGAACCTGTTACCGCGAAATCTGCGTGAAGATGAGCAGCGGTGGCATCAGTAGGCTCTTCCGTGTCCGCACCACCTGTTGAAACTGCGCGCCTGTTAATATCAAATCTTTCACCTTCACCTGCGTATTGGTCTGAAGGTCTGCGTTGACTACTGCGACCGTTTAGCGCACCACCTTGATTGATAATTCGTACTACTTCTTTAGCCGCTGCTTGGATGTCAGTAACACCTTCGCGCAACCCGATTTCACCCATGTCTATTGTTAATCTTCTTACGAAATCCATGTCAGTCCAATGTGGTAAGTGTTGTAACTGTGGTTCATTAGTATAGGATGATAAATCGTTGTTAGTTGCACGCTTACCTTTCAGACATAGGAATGCTGATATAACGCGTGTGCCATCGGGTGTATCAAAGAATGTAGCATTAAATTGATGTGCGCCAAATGTACCATCAATTACTTTTTCTGATTCTGCGTTAGGCATAGTTTCAGCATGTCTGATTGCTGCGGCTGATGAAGATACTGTTGATTGTGATACGCGACCTTGACCGAATTGGTCGGTTTCCTCACCGAACTTAATGTAATGTTCAATCTGTCTGCCCTTTCTATTGTATCTGCCTGTTGCTGTGCCACTCGTAGTCAAGAAACTTTCATCCATCAAATACCATGCTTTGTGAGCATATGCACCTTCAATAAATTGTGACTTACCCGCACTGTCTATGATGTTGTAATTTGCGCCTCCAATGGTTTGAGTGGTTTCCCCTCTTGTTGTTGCCTTATCCTTGCGCTGAGTTTTGAAACCTGCTGCTACATCAAGACCGTTAATAGTAGGTGTGGCTGCGCTAGTTTGAACCTGCATGTGTAGGTCATGGAATGCGATAAACTCTCTATCGTGCGCAACATCATACAATAATACGCGAGCGTTAGTTTCTGTTGATAGATAAGGGTCGAGGAATGCTACAACAGGCGCGGATGTGGTATGTCCGAGTTCAGTCCAATTTAATTCAATTGTTTTATTGAGATGTTGCACAAAGTTGCGTGCTGTTTCAAGACAAGTGTCACCTATTAAGAAGTTTTCAAGAGGTAAGGTATCTCTAGCCTCAGTGCCTAACTCGCCCTTACCGCCATTGAAACCCTTCCAAACTTCATATTCGTTTAACACACCGCGCGATTTCCCAAACAAACCTTCTATTGCATGAGGGTTAGTGTAGTGCATATTCATCCAAACGGTATCACCGTAGCGCAAACCACCCGGACAGTACGGGTTGTTCCATGTCGCGTTTGCTATACCATCTTCAAGTTTGAGTGGCACTGTTGTCGCGACTTTTGAATAAACACCAAGAACTGTAAGAAACGCACCCACACCTAATGATGAAGCGGTTGGGTCAAGTATTGGGTGTGGTACTATTACAAACTGATTGCCCGAACCTGTGTAAGTGATTGAGTATTTTCGACCCGTTGCTTCATTTATTACAGCAAACTCATAATTAGTTGGTAAATGTCCCTTCGGTAAATCACCCTTGAAGAAGAATCGTTGACCTGTTCCACTGTAAGTGGAGTCAAGAAGAATTAATTCAAGAACTGCATTTTTTGATTTGATTCTTGGTAAGTGTGGATTAGCAGTTGGTCCAGCCTTAAACTCAACCGCGCTAACATATTGTCGCAAACCGTAGTCTAGGTTGCCACCTTGTGTCATAACACTACCGCGGTCATAGTAAAACGGGCGACGATATTCTTGAGCCGCAGTAGGATAATCAATGTTGCTTGCTAATGGAAAACCTGTTCTATCCGGCATTGGAGAGATTGTAAACTTACCACCGAGAGAGGCAAAAAAGTTCTCACTATAATGAGTATCAGTTGTGCTTAAATCAATGTAAGTTCCACCAGCGTATGAATAATAACACCATTCACCATTTCCTAAAATAATTCTTCTAGCCCTTTGTGCTATTACACCTTTTACAGCACCCGCTGAAGTAGTAAACTCAGATTCGGGTAAACATCTTCTCAAGACTGTAACGGGTTCATTTACATACAATCTAGCATTAGTGCCTTGTCTATCGAATCTTTTAACCGAGAAAGTAATTGTGTCGTTGTTGCTTAAACTATACTGATATTGACCGAATGCTTCGTAATCTTTCGCAGGTAGGTTTGGTGCGCGACGACCAACAGGAGAAGGATTCCATGCTTGCGCGGTTAGTGTAGCATCGAGATGTAGTTTCATGCTATTATCGGGACCGGGGAATACTCCTTTTTCACGGTCTTCAAAAAATTGTTGTGGGAAAAGCGGTATTTCAACAAGCGCGCGTGTGCTTGCATATTGTGTACCTAATTGATAATCATGCTGAACTGAACTGATTGATTGGAATAGTCTGTCGTTAACAGTAGTTCCATCATCGCATATAGATGAAGAATCAAACTTATCATCTAATAATAATACATCTCCTTGTTCAAGTCTGCTCGAAGTGACCCAAGCCGAAAAGGAACTGATAAATGAACCACCTGCTTTATAGTTGGGTCTAAAATTACTGCTAGTTGAGTTAGAGAAAGTAAACTGAGTCCCACTTCTGCTAGCGTATATTGCTTCAGCCCCGTTTGCCAAATAAACGGTTCCTGTTGCGGGGAAACAATATGTGCCCCATGAACCAAGACCATCGCCTTGATTGTTTAACGCTTGAACAGTAATGGTTCTATTTGAAGTGTCAATATCTGTAACTTCGACAGCGCAAGCGTGTCGTGTGTTCCAACCGATTCGCGACAACGGTGAAGGGTCCCATGATGGTTTTGTGTTGACTGCACCCTGTCCGGGTCCTCCTAATGTAACTGATACAACAGGCGCGCCGGGTTGTATCTCTTTTACGATGTGTGAATCGCGACTACCGTCACCACTGTATGAAATAGTTTGGTCTGCTACATCACTCATCAAACCTTTACCTTCCATTACCACATAACGACCTGCGCCTGTATCGTCTATTTGCATAGATTTGATGCGAACATTTGATTGAATATATTCAATAGTGAAATGTGTTGGGTCATTAAAATCAACACTGAAAGGTGTGACTCTTGACAATTGCATTGTTCTTTCGCGCTTGCTTGGTTGAACTACGAATATGTATGAATCACCATCTTTGTCATTATCAATAATGTCAAACATCTCGAATGCGCCACCTTTTTGTGATGCAAACTGAGTTGACTCTTGATAATACGCTGGTGCTTCACTTACGGGTGGGTCGCTTTGACTTCTCTCAGCGGGTTGTAAATGCAATTTGTGATATGATGAAGGGTGGACGGTAGTGCCGACACCTTGCGGTGGTTTGTTAGGCTCATCTCCTGTTGCTCGCGGTGTGTAATTAGAAGGTATCAATGATTCATCTAAATCTTCTTCATACTGAATACCACCTGTGTTGTCACCCACTAGATGGTGTGGTTTCAATGCCACATTCGCGTTTCCTATATCTTCGGGGCTAACAACAATTACACCACCGGGTGCGTGTATTGTCGCGCCAGCACCAACAGCATCAGCGATATGCGCGGCTACACGCTTACTGTCTAACAAACAACCGCCGTCCGGTACGGTCTTTGTAATGAGAAGTGCCGGGTTTGATAATCCCATTTTTCCTCCTGTTAGGTCAACTGCATTGTAGTGAACCTCAACATAACCAGCGGTCAAACCCGACACTTCAAGAATAGCAACACGCGACTCAGTTTCCGGGGTCAAGTGTTTTGTGTATTGTGAATCAGATGTTGAACTAACTCCGATTCCACCACCTTTCATCAAGAACGGTTGAATGTCATCAACGGATATAGCAATAACACCATCACGGTGAGCATCGTGAGATGCAAGACCATTGCGCACTAAACCGTTTGTTGTAGCAGATGTTGTAACCTTTTTTATTTTCGCGTCGATGACAGTATGAGTGATTGCAACTTTGCTATTGATTGGTAACATGTCTTTCAAACCAAGATAACTTCCGGCGAATGTTACAAGCGCATCATCAGAAACACCATCAATAGTTCTAGTGATTTCTTGCTGATGTATTGGTGGTAGCATCCTTAGATACGGATGACCTTCTTTGTGACTGTAAAAATGCCTACCTGTGTGGCCCGATTTGAAACGGTCTGCGATAGTCCAAGTAGCAGGGTCAAAGTTATTTGAATTAACAGACATGCTGCGCGAATACATGAAGCCGTGAAACTCATTCGGGCTTTCATCAATAACCATAGCACCCGTTCTATCAATGGCTTGACTACCTGTGCCTAGTCTTTGAAACGGTTTACCCGATATAGTGTCAATCAGTAAATCTGAGCGTATCAAAACCATTGTTGAATCGTTAGCAAGATTGTTAGTTGAATTGAAAGCAGTTCTTGAATGCAGAACACCGCGCGAACCTGTGTCCGAAGATAGTGTGAAATCAAGATGAATACTGTCAACAGTGATTGTGCCGTTTGTGTTGATTGCTTTCAGCCTAATTCTCTCCGGTGGTGAACTGTTTGCTATACCTGTCATTATGTCAGTAGCCGTAGGGTTGATTAGAATGTTGTAAGGAGTATGTGCTACACTAATTACTTGCGCGCCACCACTATGTGCAGCGTTAGCGACTTGATAGTTACCAAGACTTTCTAATGTGTAATTGCTCGATAGTGTTTCTGATTTACCACTAACTATCTCATACAATGATTGACACTGAGTAGCACCTATTGTAATTGTTGTATCACCCGCGGTTACATTAGATGTTATCTTGAATATTGTATCATCCACATCAACAGGCTCTTCAAAACGCCATAGACCTATTGTGCTAGTGGATAACATGAATGGTTTGGTGCGAGATTCAATACTTGATACTTCATTCTTCCAATGAACACTTTCGATGTAACCGCGATATTCTCCGCCTTCACCGCCTATGAACAGGTCCTTGTCATTCATACTGCAAGCATATTTTTTGTTGAGTTTTTGCGATGCCATCAACTCGCCATTCACATACAACTTGACTTGCTCGCCGTTGAACTCTCCCGATATATGATACAGTTCGCGTTGACCTATGTTGTAACCAACATTGCTTGCTACGAAAGAACCAGCAGCGGTGGGGTAGTTATTAGCAGTTGAAGCGATTACAGTAACACCGTTTGTGATTTCAACCTTGAATGATGCAACACCCGGCGCGTTTACTGTTCCCATGCGTAATTCAAATAACCCTTCTTTGCTCGCGATAACACCGCCACAATCCGGTGATACCCATGCTTCGACAGTGAACCTGTTCAGTGTTTGATTTCTGTTATTAGAAAATCTATGTCCGTCACCATCTTGTAATACAGGGGCGGATGAGCGCGCAACGCTACCATTCAATATTCTCTTGTGACCTGTTTGAATGAAATTACCTTGAGGGCAGACAACGCTATCGCTAACACCATTGAAAAACAACGCGTGACTTGTCTGCCCTATAACTGCCATAATATCATGTCCCTGTAATCAAGTCTATTGGCATGAAAGTCAAAGAACCCTCATATACATTTTCACCAGCAATGTAATTGAATGACATAGCGACCACAGTTCCAGCAATACCTGTGTATTTATCGGTTGGGTCAAACACAACATCCACACCAAGATTATTTGCTGCTGCATCTTGCTGATTCGCGTCTTTTCTCCCTGTCACTATGATTAAGTTACGCTCTATGTAATCATCGTTGGCAGATGTGCTAGTTAACAATGAGTTGTATGGTATCTGTATTCCGATGATATAATCAGCGGTTTGCTCTTCGGATAAACTACCGTCTATCGGTATTTCACCGCCAACTAATGAGCCGGTTGCACCAAGAATGCTCGCGTTACCAACATACGCAATTAGGTCTTGTAACTTGTCACCCGCGCTGCGACATGACTTGTCAACACCTCCGCCGCATTCTTCGTATAACGGAATGTAAGGTGTGAAGTTTTTGTTAAATGTCGGAGTGCCGTTATTACCTCCCGAACCCTTATCGACTTGTGTAAAAATCAATCTTGAGGATGTACCACTAGGGTCATTTACGCCTTCGGATAATGTGATTGTAAATGCACTACTGAAAGTTGTGCCTGTTGTGCTTACCTGTCGCGGACTGAAGTTTGCTGCTTCACATGCAGTTTTAACTGCGGCTGCTAGCGCGGCATCTGTGGTTATACCTTGAACACCAACTGTTACAGTCGGTGGGCTAGCGGAAGCAGAATGTGAAGCGGTGCTACTATTGAACTTGATTCTTATTGGTGCGCGAGTTGTATTTTCACCTGTGTATGTTGATTCGATTTCAAAATAGTTGTCATTCAAATCACTAACTGTTACAGTTCCACCACCCGTCATGTAAGGTGAATGAACGCCACCATCATTGTTTGCTAGCGCGCTAAAGTCAACACTTGCAACAGCAGCAGTCGCACCAAAAACACTTGAAGCACAATCGTCGTCTGCTAACATTACATCTATTTTGAAATCAGCAGCAACCATATTCAAATCAACCGCAGCCCTTTCGCCTAATACAGGCACAGGCAGAACAGGAACGCTTCTTGTTATGTTAAGGCTGTATTGTGTAGCATCGAGAGTCAGCATTGCGCCGTCATTACGAATCAATCGAATCTTTGTCATACACTTGTCCTCCTGTTACCATGAGAGCGTCCGCTACGCGACATTTCGGCTCGTATCAAATCACCAATCTCTCTTGCAAGTGCGCGCTTATCGGTTCTATCTGTAACTCCGCCGACATTGATATTGATAGTTGTAGCACCACCACCAAGACCTATACCCGCCGGGTTATTTTTTCGGTTAAGAGGAACTACGGCTTCCGGCCCATCTTCACCAATCATTGCAAGTGTTGCTGAATTAACAATACCACCTTTCGCTAGTTTTGGGATTTTAGGTAATTTCCATTCATCGCCTCCGATATATGGAACCCAATCGGGAATCTTGAAAGTCATCTTTTTCGCAAACTTGTTGTATATCTTAATGACACTGTTGAATATCTTTTTGAATCCATCAGTAAATCCATCTGCGATAGCACCGGGTATGCTTTTGAAAAAGCCTATCAAGTTGCCTCCACCAAGTATTACATTGTTGTAAAATGACATACCGATATTGTATAATGCCATAAAGAATCCTGTTATTACAGCAACAACGAATGTTATCAGCCCCACTATCGTACCAATAACAAGTGCAGCGATAGTAGCGAGCATCCCCACGACCGTATATCCTATGAGTGCTAATCCTCCTAAAACCCAATGATATGCAGCCACAAAGAAGCCGACAATCTCATCCCAATACTTGTAAATGACTGCAACTAAGAAAGCAACAATCGCGATAATACCCGCAACCCATCCAAACCCTATGAGTAATCCCAAACCAACAAATATGGCAATCGCGCTTAACACACCGAGTAGTAATCCCTTGAATCCATCAGCCGCGCCTGTGGCCCACGCGTATAAACCCATAGCACCAGCAAGAACTAATCCAAAAGAAGCAAGCATAGTACCTGTTGCTGCAATCCAAGCAGCAGACATTCCGGTAGCGGTGGCTATGGCTGTTGCTTTCAACACAAGCATAACTCCGGCAAGCCCGGCTGCTGTGGCAATCGCAACCACCATCGCTAATTCGCTATCACCTGTCGCTAATTGCACTCCACGGAATACACCTGCAATTATTATCAATGAGGCGGTTAATGCGCCCATAGCAGTACCAAAAGCAACCGCGGTGATAGTTCCAAAGACCATAGCAGCGGACAAAACATCAAACGCAGTTGCTAGACCACCTTCATCGCCTTCACCGGATATGACAAATACCAAACCCTGCATCGCGTCATGTAAAGGACCTAGACCCTCTGTTAAATCGAGAATAGGACTATTCGCGCCGGAAAATGCAATAGATAGCGCAGCGAGCGCGAACCCTACAATTAAGAATATGCTAACAAGTGAGAAGACACTAATCAATAGTTTAGAAACTAAACTTTGACTTGTCTTAAACATCTTATTACTGATTTTCTGTGCCAATCCCATTGAAATTAGACTCGCGGTAAACTTCTGTAATACCGACATACCTCCGCGTAATTCTTTATTCTGCTCTTTGCTTCTAGCCGTATTCAACCCTGTAATCTTGACGACATTCTTGGTAGCATTTATCCATCCTCGCGCAGTCTGTATCATTTGATTAAGTGGGGAAGCCTTTAACGCAGTTGTTACCTTCAGTTGTTGCTTCTCAAACATACCCATTTGCTTAGTAGCACCTTGATTGACTATACCAAGTGCTTCTAACTGTTTCAGCAGTCCTTTAACATCATCGGCGGTTTTAGCAACATCTGTCATCTAATCACCTAATTACTGAATGGCATCGGCCCATGTGTTGAGCCTACGCGTGTCTTGTTTTTTGCACCATCGGTCGCTTTTTCTATTTCATCGGCTTTATGCTTCTCAGCAGCACTAGCCCAAATGATAGATTGTTCAAATGCTTCCATGCTCATATCCCATACCTCTTGAATACTTATCCGATAATGTTTCGCGACAAAATAGGCCGAGGCTTGAAGCCCCAACTCTATATCATTAGTTGGCGCGCGAATAAAATCGTATGCTTCTTCTATTCGCTCGCCCCATCCACTAAAGGGTTAGCAAGCAAATCCTGTGGTTGCGGCAATAGCGCAGTTATCTTGAATGCTATGTCTGAGCGTAGTGATAACATCTGTGGTATAGATAGTCTAGGTTCGGTTCTTTCTATTGCTTCCGCGAACATATATTTCCAATATGCTGCTAGGTCAATATCCACAGACGCGTTTGCGCCTATGTTTACGAAAGATTTGATTGCATCTTGCATTTGCATAAAGGATAATTCCTTCACCCAAACCTTCAAGATTTCATTCTCACCTGTCTCAATTTCATGCATCTCCGCTTGGCTCTTCACCAAGAGGCTGTTCAGTTCGGCTATCTTCACCATTGGTTTCACTTACTCCTTCTTCATCACTTGTTGCAGCCTCTTCTGAGGGTTCAACATCCTCGGCTTCAACTGCCTCTTCTGAGGGGGTATCGGCTTTGGTTAGGCGGGCAATGAGTTCCGCCTTTTTGCCTGTGACTTCTAAACCTCGCGCCCTTAATAGGGCTTTCAGTTCTTCAACTGTCATGGACTCGTAATTTGTCGCGCCCTCTTCTTCAAGGGGCGTTGTTGGGAATGGATTGCCGTCTGTTTTCGCGGCTTCGGGGTTGAATATCTCATCAGTAACAAAGGTGTTTTCTGCTACCGCGCGCACTCTCAATGGTCTGTGACCTCCAATATGCATACTCTTTCTCATTATTCATCATCTCCTTTTGGTAAGTTACCGGATTGGTGTACTAGATTGGTGTCCG
>Ga0209232_1000909_pt1 | contig 16892 bp, 10 predicted proteins | sample ETNvirenome_2_60_FD_184066 | JGI IMG/M metagenome (GOLD analysis project Ga0209232, IMG submission 184066) | Marine viral communities from the Pacific Ocean - ETNP_2_60 (SPAdes) (version 2) | ecosystem: Environmental > Aquatic > Marine > Oceanic | place: Pacific Ocean | collected 2013-06-22
ACAATAGCTCCACCACCAGTAGATAATGTTGCTTGAGAAGCTACCCATATTTCTTCAATATTTCTAATAAAAGCAGCTTCATCAACTATTAATAATGATAATGCTTCCGATCGTGCTCCTGTTGATGCACTAGATATTGCTTTTATTTGAGAGCCATTTGCAAATTTTAATGATAATTTATTATTTGTAACTATATTTGTTTTCAACCAACTTGGTAAATTTTCATTCATTATTTGAACTTTACTTACTAAGTTTTTGGCAACGTCTTGAGTAGTTGCTATAACTAAAACGTTGAAGTCTTCATTAAATAACATTGACCATAAAGCATATCCTGCTGATAATGTTGATATACCTAATTGTCTAGATTTAAGAATAACATTATATCTATTATTCTGTAATGTAGTTAATGATTCTTCTTGAAACGGAAATAAATTAAATTTGATTTTACCTTTTGTTGGATGTTGAATATAACAAAACTGACGCATAAAATATACAGGGTCTTCTGCACATTTTTTATATTGCTCTTGAATTATTTTTTTTATATTTTGTTTTTCGCTCACTTAAGTACTTCAACGGCCATTTTTCCTGTAGCTACTGCAGTAATTATTCCAGATGTAAACCATATAACTTTATGATCATACCATTTTGGTTTTAAATACTTTTCACGTTGTATATATAATTCAATATTACTATTTAATAATTCTATTTTTTTATTTGTATACATCAGCTCAATAGAGTCTAGTTTTGCAATTGTTTCTAATTCAGATATTAATGTTTCTTGTTGTAAAATAATTTCATTGTTAATTGAATCTAAATAATATAATGAATCCAATGTTTCTGAAATTTCAATTATTTCATTTTCTGTAAAACAAGTATCTGGCATTTGTCCGAATAGAAACAATGGCCATAATAATATTATAATAAAATATTTTTTCATTTCCTAATTTTCTTTTTAATATTTGCCTTAGCCGATTTAACTGATTTTTTCCCGGTAGATTTTTTTGGTGCTGCTTTTTTTGCTTTTGTAGAAGCTATTTGTTTTTTAGTAGTAGTAGCTTGTTTTTTTGCAACTGTTTTTTGTTTTTTAATTTCTTCTATTTTACCATCTAATTTATTGATATTAACATTATTATTATCAATTTCTTTTTTTGCTTGTTCAGCTTTTTTATTATTTGATTTTCTTCCAAAAATAAATATTAATCCAAATATTCCAGCAACTATACCAGCAATAATTTTCCATGTTTTTTTAATCATTGTTTTCTTTCTTTTTATTTAAATTTTCTAAAAACTTAGTTTTAAATTTAGCAAATCCTTTTTCTATTTTTTCTTCAAACTCTTCAGATGTCATTTTAGCAGACCAATGTTCTACTTGTCCATCTGCATTCATAACTGTACTAGATGCTTGAGTATATGCTTCTTTTAACATTTCAACATCTTGTTCTGCTTTTCGTAACCAAGCCTTTGCATTTTCAGTCATTTTTTGACGTTCATATTCTTCGTATTTTCCTTGTTTTTTCAATTCATGTTCCATATCAATAACGCAATCTAAACACATTCCATGTATAATACGCATTTTTTCATCAACTGCACCAAATTTTGTTTTACAACAATCTTTTTTACAATTTGGATATGAATTAAGATAAGTATGTACTTCTGCAGAAATTGAATTTTTAGGTTTTTTTACACGAAATCCATTTTGTTGTTCTATAGTATATATAGTACCGTTTATTTTTTCTTCCCAAATTTCACCTATTTCTCTATGTTTATTTTTTTCTGCTTTTTGTTTAGCATCAGAAAATCCATGAGTTTTTTTAGTTTGAAATTTATGAGTACCGTCAAGCATTTGCTTAACAGCTTTTATATTTTGTAACTTATTTGACATAATTTTTTATTCTTGAGATTGTGCTTGTTGTACTGATTTATCAATTACACGTTTTAATAATGCTAATAAACCAAGTTTTTGTCTTCCTTCTTTTGAATTTGCTAAATCATTAACAACACTCATTAATAATTTAACTTGTTGAAGAACTCCGTCTTTTTGATCTAAAGCTTTCATAAAGTTTGTAACTCTTGGATCTTTACCGTCAGCATCTAATTCTGGTTCTGCAGCTGGTTCAGTAGCTGGCTCTTCTACAGGCTCTTCTACAGGTTCTTCTACAGGTTCTTCTGCAGGTGGTTCTGGAGCAGGAGCATCTGCAGGTTCAGCTGGTGCTTCTGGAGCAGCTGGTGGCTCTGGAGTATCTGCTACTGGTTCTTCTGTAGGTTCTTCGGTTGGCTGCTCTACATTATCAGGTTCATTATCTTCTTGTTCTGATAAAAATTTAACAACTTTTCTTCTTACTATTTCTTTAACTAATTTTTCTTTTTGTTCTTTAGTTAGTTTTTCTATTTGTGTCATATATCCACCATCTTTCTTTGATAATGTATCAATTAATTCTTTTGCATCATCTTCTTGATTTTTTACTAATGTTTTTAATGCATTAGATGGCATTTTTGGATCTCCATCTTGTAATTCTTTAGTAACATATATTTTATCAGAATCTTTTACTTTAGGTACCATATTATCAACATCGTCGATAACTTCTTTATCGTCTTTTCTTGGTACTTCAGGCATTGGCTCTCCAGATGCATTTGGTACCATACCTTCAACTTCTTTGTCAATAGTATAATCTTTTAAATCTTTTCTAGCTTTATGCTTTTCATTTTTTGGGTGTTTATATTTAGCCATTTTAACTTCCTGTTATATTATTTTATATAAATATTACCTAGAATACTTTAATGTTCCTAATATTTGATTTAGCGGAGCAAACGCTCCAGTTAGTTTATATGTATTACCACCATATACAAATACAATTCCTTCTACTGGAACTATTTTTTCGAATCCGCCTAATCTTTTAATTTTGTCTAATTGTGTTTTTAATAGTTCCATTTTTGATATATCGTTAGTAGATCTCAATGTACGAATTATTTGTGCAATTTCTTTTCTAATATCTTGTACAGCCTTTGCTGGATTTGGTGCTAAAAAATTAGATACATTTTTCATTATTTCTGCACCTAATTTTAAAAATATAGATTCAAATGGTTGTAAATTATCTTTTATATATTTTTTAAAATCTTTTTTATCAAATGCTCTCATCCATTCTATAAACTCTTCGTTATCTATCATTTTAGCTACTTTAGAAACATTTGGAGATTTAATATCATATGCCCATCTATTCATTAGTATATCTGTTACTTCGTCAGGTATATTATAATTAAATTCTTTTGCTTTATCTCGTATAACATCTCTCCACCATGATTTATGATATTCTGCTACAGCATCTGTGTCTTTTAAATTATATTTGTCACGTAATTGATCTAATTCATTAAATAATGCATCTTGATAATCTTGAAAATTTTCAATTCGACCCAATTTAATTTTTTGCGGTGGAATTAAATTAAATGTATTTTGTAGATCTGCGTTTGCATCTGTTACTGCTTTTTGTACAACAGCTCCTCCAGTTAAATCAGTTTGTACAACTTTACCTTTTTCGTCAAATTCAACAAGATTATGAAATTGAAGATATGCTGCTTCATATGCAATAACATTTTTTGTTGGCGGATATATAATTTCCATATTTGCAAATACTTTTCCATTTTGAAAAATACTTTGTAATTTTTCTGTTCCTACTTTTGCAAAAGCAGCTGCTAAATCTGTCCCAGCTTCTCCGAATGCATCTGATATTGGACCTCTTCCTGCAAACTTTGCTTGTAATTCTTCAACGGTTAATGGATTTACACGTTCTCCGCCATTTCTTGCAAATTTAACTTGACCGTCTTTAAAGGTCATAAATATATTTTGTCCATCTGTTTTTTCAGTAACTGTTTTTTCTATATCCAATCTTCCTTGTAATCCACGTGAAATCATTTCTTTGAAATCTGCAAATGTTAATGATTGAGATCTATTCATATCAAATGGATGTGACATATGTCCAGCTAATCCGCCTTCATTTAAATATTTTGTTCCAAATACAGTTTTTGGATAATCATTAAAATCATATACAAATCCACGATCATTTTTCTTGTCTAAAAATTTTCTAAGTTTTTTAATCTTCTTTTGATGTGCTACAGCTCCTTTTGGGGTCATATATCCAACTCCCATTTGTTCTGCTATTTCATTTGCATCATTTTCAAATTCTTGCAAAAACCATTCTTTAGTAAGTGAAGATGGACTACTAAGCATTTGCCAAAGATTTTTTATAATAGATTCATCATAGCCAGGGTAACTTGCTGAAAACGTTTCATAATCGTTGTCGACAATTGCAGCTCTTACCGTGGAAGCAGATATTGCATTACCATCATTATATTTTAAAGGGTCTACAGAAACAGTTAATTCAACTGCATCAACACCTGCTGGTATTTTTCTTCCTTTTCTATCTCCAGTTAATTTATATTTGTCTACATTTGGTAGAAACGTTTTTACTCGAACATAATCCTCATCTTTTTCTGATGCAGCTAATGCAAATTGACCTTGTGCGTCTTCTGGTAATGAAAATAGATATTCATATGCGGCCATAATAGGCGAATTAAAATCTGTAGATTGTATTTGAATGTTATTATTTCTGTTTAACAAATTAAACATTTTTATACTCGTATCTCTTGTTATACCATCTCGCTCTTTTGGACCTATTAGCATGATGACTTTGTCGACACTAGGATTTTGTGCATATCGTTGTGCAAGAGCCATATGTGCTCCTGTTATTGGCTTAAAGCCTCCGGGAAATAATACTGTTACGTTATTCATTTTATATAAATATTACTTAGTTATTAATACAGTTGTTTTTAAAATTATGTAGCATCAATTACTCCGCCATTTTTATCTCCTTCGACTCCGGTAGCACCTACATTTCTATGTACTGTTACTTGTACTTGGGAAGTAACTATATTAGTACCAGTTACTTGTATAAAGGCAGCTGCATTTGTTAAATCTCGATTGCTAGCACCCATAGAACTTAAATCAACAACATATCGGATCATCTGACGTCTTGTAAAGAATCCGCCGCCTCCAGGATCTTCAGGATTTGAAAATGACCAGTTACCAGTATCGGTTTCTGGAGCAGGTGATGAGTCTGGTAAAAATCTTTGAAATTCAACACCTATTGTACCAGATAATGTACTTTCATATCCGTTGTTTTGAGTCGACATTGCCATTATTACTAGTTTTTGTTCGCCGGCTAAAAATACAACAAATGGAACATCAGATGTACTTTGTATTGGAAGATTACGTGCAATATTTTTACCATCTGAAAATCCAGTAAAAGTGCTTAATAAAGTACCAGAATTATTTTCTACTACAAGACTTGTTGCAGTAACTGCGCCTGGATGTGTAACTTTGAAGCCGCTAGAACTTATAAATAATGCTTGAGTCGAATCATTAATTTCAACACCTGTAGTTGTAAGAGAATTTGTTTCTATAGAAAATCCTCCAACCTCTCCAGATGTTGCAGTTATTTTTCCTGATAGATCTGCATTAGATGCTGTTATTTCACCTGATGATTTTAATAATAAGCCGGAACTACTTATTTCTGTTGCAGATAAAGTAAATCCTCCAATTTCTCCTCCGGTAAATAAAACATCGGATCCTGTTATTTGACCTGAATCACGTAATATTAAATTGTTATTAGATGAATTAATTTGAGTGGATGCTAATTCAAAACCACCTATTGTTCCTCCGGTAAATAAAACATTAGATCCTGTTATTTCACCAGAAGATTTTAATAACAATGAATCTGGTGTTTCTGGATGGATTACTGTTGATGATGAAACAACTGTAAATGGTGATCCGCCACCTGCTCCTGCGTCGCTATTAAAGAATGTTCCATCTCCATTACTTACAGAAGCTCTAATAGTGTAAGGTGAAACTAACGTGACAATATCAACAACAGATACAGAATTAACTCTACCTCCTGGTACATTTGATACTGTATTATTATACCTAGGTGTTGTAGAAGATGGGTCTGCAATATATAAATCATCACCACCGGCCATATAATTATTCCAAAATTCAATACCTGATGCATTTGTAACAAAATTAGCTAGCTGTACTCCAGTTGCTCCCGGCGCATAAGTTTGATTTACAGTAAATGATGCAGATACTACTGTATTAACTACTGATGATGATGCTGGTATAAATCCTCCAGATATTTGATCCGGTGTTATTTCAAATCCAGCAATAGATGCCGATTTAAATGAAGCAAATCCGTTTGAATCTATAGAAGAAGATGCATTAGAAGTAGTAGATGGTGATCCTCCTATTGTTGCAGGAGTTCTTATAGCATTTGCAGTTACAGATCCTTCGATAGTAACGCCGCTTGTAATTCTTCCACCTTCTAATAAAACATTACTACCAGTTATTTCGCCATTATCTCTTAATATTAAATTATTATTCGAAGATGAAATTGCATTCGAAGTTATAGAAAATCCTCCGATAGAACCAAATGTTGCTGTTATTCCTCCTTGAAGATATACATTATCAGTTGCTAATCCAAATCCAGGATCTGGATTTCCAAATACAATGTCAGAATTAGCTAATCCAGATAAATCTCCTAATCTAGCTTTTAATTTTACGTCATATATAGCACTACCAGTACGTTCTACTATATCAATATATGGAGTTGCTGAATCATTTGGGTTTGAATTTAATCGAATAAATCCAGTTCCAACTTTACCAGTTGATACTATTACTTGTGATCCAGAATATGATTGTGCTGCTCCTGGACTATCTCCTAATGATGCTGTTGTTTGACCTGCTGCAGAAGATCCACTGTAACCTCTTTCAACATATATACTACCTGCAAAATTTGTGTCGCTCGAAGAATCTGCTCTAGATGATGATTCAACTCTAATATATTCAGTACTAAATCCAGTATTTGTAACTTTTTTTAATGTTAATATTTCATTATTAGCAAATCCAGTTACGTTAACAACAGACATAGTTAGATCAGTTGGTAAATATTGATCACTAGGATGTAATGCAGACGAAGTTAATGTAGTTGAATTTGCAACATATAACTGTCCTCCTACTGCATTAACTGTTTCTTTTTCAAATACTGCAGTTGCTAATGTACCTCTAATTTTTGCATTTTCAACTTCTAAAAAGCCATTATTTTCAGCTGATAATTTCCATCCGGAAAAATCAGATGCATAATCAGCTGTTTGTATACTTCCGGCAGAATCTATAATAATATTATTACCACTTATTGTACTAGAATCAATATTAAATCCGCCTACTTTTCCGCCATCGAAAAGTACATCTGATCCTGTTATTTGTCCAGAATCTTTTAATCTTAGATTATTGTTAGAAGATTTTATTTCATTACTAGATAATTCAAACCCTCCTATATCACCTCCAGTAAATAATACATTAGAACCAGTAATTTGACCGGTTGCCTTTAATCGTAATGATTCATTAGCAGATTTGATTTCTTCAGTATTTACTACAAACCCAGCTATCGATGCTGATTTAAATATTGCTAATCCTTCAGAAGATATAGATGACGATGCATTTGCAGGAGTCGACGGAGAGCCACCAATTGTCGCAGGTGTCAATATACTATTTGCCGAAAGTGAACCTAATATAGTTACTCCTGCGGTAATTGTTCCTCCTTCTAATAAAACTTTTGACGCTGTTATATCTCCTGACGATTTTAATCTTAATGCTTCATTAGTAGATTTAATTTCTTCTGTATTTACTTCAAACCCGGCAATTGATGCTGATTTAAATGATGCAAATCCATCTGCAGATATTGATGAAGATGCATTTATATCAGTTGAAGGGCTTCCTCCTATTTGAGCAGGAGTTCTAATATTGTCTGCAGTTATACTACCTTGAACCGTTAATGTGTCATTAGCAAATTGTAAAAAGTTTCCAGTATTTTTATCTCCTAATAATACTGCAGATCCTGTTATGGCTCCTCCGGCTGATACTTTAAATGCAGATGAAGAAATAAATGAAACTGGGTCTGATATATTTGTTGAAGAAGAAATTATATATGTTGCGGTTGATAATGAATCAACACTAGATGTTAATCCTGATATAGTTGAAGTTTCTCCTGTTCGACCATCTAATACAATTGAATAATTTCCAGCACCATCTCCAACAAATCCAGCTTCTCCAGAACTTGATATGAATGCTCGAGCATTAGTTTTAGTTGTTCCAGCTGGAACGAATAATTGATTAGTTGTTACAGATCCTAAAATATTAACGGTTGATGATATAGTCCCACCTTCCATTAAAAATTTAGAAGCTGTTATATTTCCTTCGGGAGTAATATGATATCCAGATGAAGATATTTCCAATTGTCCGTCAGAACCACTTATAAACTGAGTACTTGGATTACCTAAGAAAAATGTTTCAGTATGTACGTCTAAAATACTAGGATTTGTTCGATATCTAAAAAAGTTATTTTCATCAGAAACCATTTCTAAACCGACACCAGAATAACTAGTTTCTGTTTGTCCTGGTAATGCAGATCCAGAAAATAATAAAAATCCTCCTTGATTAGATCCCGTTGCTTGATTAAATCCTGGATATCCTAATGATTTAATATATCCTGTATTTGCTAATCCTGTAATTTCTACTCCTGATGACAATGTATCAGCAACAAATAATGATCCTGTTAACATTGAAAATCCGCCATCAATATAACGATTACCACCTTCAAAATTTAAATTTCTAACAAAATTAACAGTATCTGATTTATCTCCTACTCTATTATAATATTCAATTTTAAATGATAATTGATTTCCAGATTTATGTTTTGTTGGTATTTCTGTTCTAAATCTTATATAATTTGGAGTATATCCAAATTCAGCATCAGATGTTGTTCTAATATCAGCAATTTGCCAATTTCCTGATTCTATTACAAATAGTAATGATCCAAATCCAGACTGATCTGAATTAAATTCAAAAGATATATCATCATATCGTTTTGAGTCTCCTAAACATTCAATTTCTCCAATTTTTTTACCTAATTTTTTTGGTAACGATTGATTGAATACGTCAGATGAATCAAAATTAAATGCAGATCCGGAAGCGTAAATTGACATTATAGGGTTTAAATTAGTTGAGTCACGTTCTGCAAATGCATCTAATGTAATATTATACATTGATTGACTAACAAATATTCCAGTATACTGATCTTTTACTTGTACTACATATACAGAATTATTTTGAGATAAGTCTAAAGTTCCAGTTATTTTATTTGCATTATTTATTGATGATGTTGTCCATGTTAATGTAGGTGGTGCTAGTTCAGAATTATTTTGATATGAATGTCCTTCCCAATATGTATCAATAATACTTTGAGTTTCATATATGCCTATAGATTTATCAGGAGTTAATGATGATGTTGAATCTATAAATATTTCAGTAAATGGTAATCTAATATCATTAATTTGTTCATATGCTCCAACAGTACCTTCTGAATTAACAGATACTTTGATTCTAGATATATCTCCGGTGCTAGGTTCTAAATCTGATACTTGAATTAATGCAAATGATTCTGAATTCTGAGTTGCAATATATTCTGGAGTTGCTTCATAATTAATTTGATAATCTGATAAATCAAAACTATTAAATGTATGAGAAAAATTACTTTGGGTATCAAAAACTTGATATGGAAAATCTAATAAAATTGTAGTATCATTTAAAACTTTATTTATTGTAGTTGAATATATATTTGAATCAATATTAATGTTAGTTGTTGGTAATGGATTAATTGGATTATTTACTGTTAAAGTCCCATTTATCATATCTCCATTAAATTTTCCATTTTCAACAATAATAGCAGGAGTATTATTTTGTGATACATATTTAATTTTACCAGTATTATATGTTGGAAATTGGCCGTTTGCATATGATCTATTTAATTGTACTCCTATATTTTCTGATATTGTTACAATTGGATCATTTTCAAATATTATTTTTGAATTATTTAAATCTAATGGATTTACTGGTATATTTCTAGACCACTTTACATTAATTTGATTTTGAAATTGTAATGGAACTGATTGATTATTAATAGTAGAAATTTCTCCAACAAATATAACAGTAGCATCGCCAGGAGCAGTATCTTCATAAATATAGACAGATAACACTCTAGATCCATCTTGATCTACATAATCTATAAATTCAGAATATATTGTATCTCCATTTGAATCTAAAATTTCAACGTCAATATTTGTTCCAACTTTTAAACTATTTTGATTTCCACGAAATTTTATTAAATTTTTTCCTACTGTAAATCTATTTGGAAAAAATGATATATCAAAAATATCTGGAGATAATAATGATGTATCAGTATAATATGTATTTAATGTGTCATATCCTTTATATGCCGAATATAATTGTGCCATTTATAATATTTCTTTTTTTATAAATATCAAACATGTTGAATATGGCTGAAATTTTCTATTTTATTTACTTCAATTAGATTGTCTACCATATCTCTCATTGATTCAACATGGGATATAATAATTGAAAAATCAAATTTTGTTCTAAAATATTCAAATAAATTAGTTACCGCAGAAATATGTTCTCTATCTAAACTACCCCATCCTTCATCTATTGCAATAAAATTTGGTCTAGGTAACGCAGATACATTAATTAATGCTACACGAATTGCTAATGATGAAATAAATCGTTCCATTCCAGAAGTTAATTCTAATGGCCAAAAATTATCTTCATCATAAATTATATAACCATTTATATTTTTACCATCTGTATTTAAGACCATATTAAAGTCGACTACTTGATTTAAAACATTATTTATTTCAGTTTCAATTTTAGGTAATGCTTTTTTAATTAACTCATATGGAACACCGTCACGCTTTACAGATTGTAAATAATATTCATATGCTTTATATTCTGTCTCTAATTGTTTATATATATCCAATTGTTCTAACGCTGTTTTCTTTTTTGTTTTAGCAACTTCAATTTCACCATGATTAGATTTAATTTTATTAGTTATATTTTTTATTAATTCTGTAGTTTCTATTATAAGTTTCTTTTTAGAATCTATTTTTTTGTCTATAGATTCATTATATATAATAGCAGATTCATTTTTACGAAATAATTCTTGTCGTTCAGCATTAGTTTCTAATTCAGATTCTTTTGTTTGCATATCACTCTCAAAAATTTGTAATTGTAATTCTAATTTTTCAATTGAATTCTTTAAATTTATTTTTTCTTGATATTCATGAATTAATGAATTTAATTTGTCAATACGTTGCTGAAAAAATTGAACTGCTCCATGTTTTGTTTTTAAATGCAATTCATTTCCGGGAAGTAATCTTTTTGCTTCTAATGCATCTTTTACAAATATATTTTCAATACAATACTTACATGTATGATCATATTCATGAGTCTTTAAGTGATCTATTTTCTTTTTTTGTGAAGATATTAAGCTTGTTAATGTACTTATTTCATTTGATAATGTATCTTTTTTCTTGATAATATCTGATAATTCATTTGATATTTTTTTAAATTGTTTTGAATCTATAGTTGTTTGATATGAAGATATATTAGATTTAGTATCATTAATTTTTGTCTCTAATGAACTAATTTTAACGTCTATATCCTCAATATTTTGTATTAAATCAGTTTCTTCTTGTTGTAATTTATTAATAGAAGGTCCTTCATATGACATTGGTTGTTTTGATTCAATTAATTCTACTATTTCATTTTGTAAATTATTTCTTGATTCTTGTAAATCTGTATCTCCTTTTTCTAATTCAATAATTTTGTCTTGATTTTTTAAAATTATATCATCTGAATCTCGTATTATTAATCCAAAATCAGTTTTCTTATATTCTTTTAGTTTACCAGATGTTTCTTTAATTTCTTCAGAAGCTAAATGATATAATTGTTCAAAAACTGTTGTATCAAGAAATTGCGATAATAAATCTTTTCGTTCTCTTTGTGACTTTTCTATAAAATTATTATTGTCTGCTTGTAATGAAAATGCTGTTAAAATAAAATCATCATATGTTCCTAAATATCTTCTAATACTTTTATTAGTATCACTTCTTTCTTCACCATTTAAATTCTGATCTTCATTATAAAAATTAACATTTACCTTTACATGTCCATGTTTTAAAGTTATTCCTTCTCTTTCAATAGTATATAATTTATCATTTAACATGAATTTAAATATACCTTTAAATCCGGATTTTTTATTATTTAGTACTTCTTTTGATTTACTTGTTTTACTACACTTATCAAATATTGTATATGTTATTGCATCTAACAAAGATGATTTACCAGATGCATTTGCTGCAAATAATCCTATAACGTCTGATAATTTTGAGAAATCTACTTTGTTTTTTTCTCCATATGAAAACATATTATCAAATTCAAACGAAACTGGATACCATGTTACATTTCTTACAGATTCTAAAACAGGTAATTTAGAATTAATTGTTCTATTAATATGTCTAATTGCATCTAATTCTTTTTTGTCTGCATCAGGATAATTTTCTTCAATAAATTGAGTTATTAGATTATTTTGATGTTCTACATCTCTAACGTTTCCAATTACAATTGATCCATTTTGATTATTTTCAATATGATTTGCACTTCGTTGTATAGATATATCTTGAACTTTATATTTTTTTCTGATAGTTGCAATTAATTTTTTAATATCAGATGCATCAGTATCATTAAATTTAATTCTAACTCTTGGTTTTTTTGGAACTCGATATGGTGAATTAATAATTTTTGCATTATCAACTTCAAATGTAACATATCCATAATTATTTTCTATTTCTATAAATTCAGATGTACGATCAGGTAAATCCCATACTAGTATTCCATGATCTAAAGCTTCTCCATGATTTTGTTGTATTAATGATCCAGGATATCCAATTGTTTTTTCTTTATTAAGAAACTGAGCAGGTTTATGTATATCACCTAATAATGTTAAATCATGTCCTTCGAATAAATCTGTTGTAACATGATCATTTGATATTTGAAATCCAATATCTGTTTTTGCATTATGTACAGCTCCATGATGTAATGCTATTTTATAATGAGCATCAAAATCTTTAGCTCGAATATAATCTTTTGGAGCTACGTCGACGGCCATATGATTAAATACAACATTTGCAAATTTAAATAATCCATTTTCTTTTATAAAATGTATGTTTGGATTATCAATAACATCTAGTATTGGAGATATTGCATCTAATCTATATAAATTATTTAAATTCATATCATGATTTCCTAATATAACAATAGTAGGAATATGAAATCCATTAAAAAATTTAGTTAACATGTTGATTAATTCAGGAGACATATCTAATTTAGAATGTACAATATCACCAGTTATAACACAAATACTTTGAATAGTTGCATGTTGTGCAATATGTAAAAACAATGTATCAAACACTTCTTGATATTCTTTATGTCGCTTTAATGTACGTATATGAATATCAGAAACGTGAAATATTTTATCAATTGACGTTATATTTGTTTTTAATTTTTTTATTTCCATAATGAGTCTATTTTCAATTCCATCATTCTTTCAAATGAGAATTGATACGTGTCTTCTAATTTTTCAGTTATTTTTTTATATCCTAATTCATTTGGATCTTTATCTGATAATTCTACAAAATATACATTTAATCCTTCTGCCATAAATTTTTTTGCTATATCTATTGCATTATTTAATGCATCTGGATCTAAACATATGTATATATCTTTAACATGCTCTTCTATAATCTTTTTTTGTAATGTCGGTTGTATAAGTTTTCCAAATAATGGAATAGCATTTCTTTTTATAGTAATTGCATCGAATGCTCCTTCGCATAGTATAATAGGTTCATTCCAATTAATTAGCATTTCAAATCCAATTATATCTTTTGATGTTTGAGGATTTTTATGTTTATGTAAATCACTTTTATAATATGCTCTAGATACAAAATAATTTAATTGTCCATTCATATCATAACTAGGAATAATAATTTTTCCAGAATATTGACCAGAATCAGCATATCCAATTCTATATCTAATAATATCAAATATATTAATACCTCTATTTTTTAAATAATACATTGCATTTTTATAATCCGGTGTTTTCTTTTCTATCCATAATGGTTGATATTCTGATGGCAATTGTAATGAATATTCAATTTTTGTTTCTTTTGTATCTCTATATTTTGAGACTTCAATTATTCTATTAAGTTTGTCAAATTTGTCTTTTGATAAATTTAATTGTTTAAATAATGATCTAATTGTTCTACCTTTTTTATCAGATATCCAACAATGCCATACATTTTGTCCTTCGGTAGTTGTATTTAAATCAATTTCTAATTTTGGTTTATAATGTGAAGTAAATGGAGAGAAAAATGCAATATTTGTACCAGATGTTTGTTTACCTTTACCTAGTACAGATTCTAATAATTGAAGTAGTTTAAGATTCTTCATATAATATATTATAATAAAATTTACTGAAAGATCAAAAGGATTGGTATTATATAATATATGTTAGACACAATTATAATCGGTCTAACGAATCATCATTTAATAATATACATTATATTAAACGATTTCATCTTTTTATTAACTTACATTAAAAAAATAATGAATATTTTTCAAAGATCCAATTATAATGCAAAAAATTTTGTTGTAACTGGTTTTTCTCCTTCTTTACAACATTCATTTAACCATTCTATTGGCATATCTTTTTTTGCAACATATTTAATACCTAGTTTTAAAGCATACGCTTCATATGTTGTTTTTGAACCTTTTGATATCTTCTGATTTGGGTTCTGAAATATTATTCTTAAATCTATATCTGGATTTGAAGCTAATATATTTTTCATTTTTTGTCTATCAGTACTTGTCCATCTTCCTTTAGTTTCAATATACATTGTCTTACCATCTTTTTTTGTAAAAATAAAATCAGGTGTATATTTTGAGTTTTTTTGTGGAACTATATATTTTAACGTTTCTGTTTCATAATTAACAGGATATTTTGCTTCTTTAATTTGATCTGCAACTTTTAATTCTAAGCCAGATCTATATCCGTATTTATATGCTGCTTGGCGTTGTTTATTATTCGAGTGCCAATGATTTTTCATAACTTTCCTTTACCAGTCTATCATAACTAGATTACCATTCCATAACATGATATTTTCAGGTCTAAAATCTAATGATAATTCTAAATCACCAATTCCGGTTTTTTTAACTTGTTGTTCTAATGCTCTTAAAAATGTAATAATTATAGGTGAATAATTTCTAGAAGCTTCTGTATTTAAATAATTAAATATACTAGTTTCTAATCCTTGACTTCTAGCATAGTTTTTATAATCATCATAATAACGATTTAATTCAGATTTTAAATTAGATGTTAAATTTGAAGCTTTACTCATAATATACATATTTTTTTGTGAGTCTGAATAATGTACTGGAATAAATGCGTCAAATTCATTTGGTCGGCCTACAATTACATCTGCAACAGCTGTTTCTTCTGGTTCTGTTGTTATTTTAAATAATAAATCTTCTCCATTAATAGAATATACTTTTCCATTATCTCCTTGAGCTAAAAATGTTAATTCTTTATTTTTTATTTTAGATAATAATCTATCAGCTTCGTCTTCGGATATTTCATTTAATATATTTTTTAACTTAATCATTTCTTAAAATTTAACTTTGGGTTTATCTAAATCAATTTTTACAATTAAACTTAAATCAATATCAGTTCTATTTTTTATAGGCATTCCTGGTTTAGCAATCATTAATAATTGCCCTTTATCATTATATAGACCTATAGTAGTTATATATGGCTGAAATTCACTTCCTGTTGCAAAAGATTTTATATTAATATTATTATCTGCTAATGTAGTAGGATTTAATGTAACATTAAAATCTTGTGGTTCTATACTTAGAAATGTAGAATGTTCATATCTACGTACAGTACTTTTATATGTTATAGTATAATCAGAATTAATTAAACTATTATAAACTGTATTTGGACTCGATATAACAAAAAATCCTGTTTTATCAAAAACATTTCCAACATGATTTGTTTGTAATATTCCTCCACTTAATGCATTTCTATTACCTAATGATGTTATTTCATTTTGTGTTAATGCATTATTATATATTCGTATTTCATCTAAATATCCACTAAATGTATTAGAACTATATGTTTGTCCATCGACTTTTAGTCCTCCAATAGATAACATATCTTCATTATTAATATATAAAGATGATGTTTGTAAAGTATTAATAGGAGGTACTATATATCTAGCAGCAGTTGAAGAAACATTAGTTCCATTTACAAATATTTGCATTATACTGCCAGTTTTTTGACATACTACATGATTCCATTGATTTAAATTTACATCATTTGAAGATGTAAGTATTGTGTGGTATTCTTCTGATGCTTGAATAGAAAATTTTAAGTGTCTAGATCCAGAATATTCAATTTTAAATGGATATTGTTGATTTCGAATAGAATTTAATTTACCAACTAATAATTCAGAGTCATCTCCAACACCAGGAGGATACATATAAAATGATATTGCATAATTATGATCACGATCATAATATCCATTTAATGGAGCTTGTATATAACCTGTATTTGGAGTAGAAGATCCTAAACCAAACTGAGCTGAATATCCAACACTATTAGTATTAGCACCAGTTTGAGTAACACCTAAATCAAAAGAAATATTATTATAGTTATATGTTTTTGGAATTCTAGAAGTATCAAAATATTCATTAAATCCTTCATAAAACATTACATTAGTAGGAAATGATCCTGTATTAATATTAATATCAAATATATTACCAAAACGATCAGAATTTAATGTTAATCCAGAACTAGAAATAAAAGTAAATGTATCTG
>Ga0209232_1000910_pt1 | contig 16888 bp, 25 predicted proteins | sample ETNvirenome_2_60_FD_184066 | JGI IMG/M metagenome (GOLD analysis project Ga0209232, IMG submission 184066) | Marine viral communities from the Pacific Ocean - ETNP_2_60 (SPAdes) (version 2) | ecosystem: Environmental > Aquatic > Marine > Oceanic | place: Pacific Ocean | collected 2013-06-22
GCTCACTTCTATCGTCCACGTTATATCAATAATGTCATTTAATGCTGGTTGTATTCTATCTGTGGATGTAAGCGTACAAGAAGCAAAAGGTGTGTCAAAAATCTCTAAATTTGAGGCTAAACTTATACCTAATTTAAATTCTGTAATAAAATTACCTGTACCTTCCATAGATGATATACTTGCTTCGAAATCACTGTTAACCCATTGTGCTTGAGCTTTCCATCGTGCTTTTGTAGACGAGGCTTCATCTTCTGTTTGGTTGTATTTAAATAGCAATGTAGTGTCTAATTCAGAGTCACCACCTTGCCCAGTATATGACCCTAAAGAAACTGGCAAATTTACAGCTATAATGCCTGATTGACCAATAACAGCATTGTTGTCATTTCCACCTGATGTGTATGATGGGAATCCAAAATTAGGGTTTAAATATATGTCAGGTGTTCCTGAAGTTTCTGTAAAATGATGTATAATTTTATATATCAAGCCGTTGCTAGTTGTATCAATAGCATTTCTTTTTACTACATTTTTAATAACACCTTGATTCGGTCTAATTAATTTTAAATCAAATATTCCTACCATATTATATCCTACGAAACGCTGGTTGAGCCTTTAACGGCTTGTATTACCCAGCTTATAGTAAGCTGGTCTCCATTACCTATTGTTGTGCTAGACCAGTTAGAGCCACTAGCTATATCTAATCCATAATTATTATTACTTCCGCTTAACTTGTTTCTTTTTATGTAAATAGCAGAAATTGTGTAACTTTGAGTAGCACGAACAATTCCAGTAAAAGTTATACTAAAACCATTCGTAATAGTGGTTACCGAGCCTAACGTTGTTTGAGCTCCTACATAATATGAACCACCAGTATCTAGTACAATGCCACCTGTTCCTGTAGACGGAACTGTTAAACTGCTTGTGTTAGAACCTTGCCCGCTTCCATCATTACTATGCAATGCACCACCTACTCTCCAAATCTTAGAAGCGTCATCGCTAACCATTGCATCTACAATAAAACCTTTGTACATCGTCTCTATAGCGTTGTCTTGTTCAAAGTTTTCTATTGTACCATCTGCTCTCAATATTTCAGCAGACCATTTACCAGTAATACCTATACTATCTAACATATTTAACTTTCATTGTGAGTTGTATAAATTTTCAAATCAGAGTCTATAGAAAGAAGGTCAACTGATTTTGCAGAAGCGAAAGTTAGCTTATTCCATACCTCTTGACCGCTTTGTATTTTCAAAAAATCTAATGCAAATATTTTTGTTCCATCGCTACCAAATCTAAATAAAATTCTATTTTTTAAAGGGTCATATATGCCTATTGTCTTGTCAAGATTAGAAGAAGATGTGTATACGTCTTTTACAGCAGTAGAGACTGGTACGCTACTCATATTAGCTCCAGTCATGTATATATTATCTGTACCTGCAAAAAATAAATATTGTCCAGCCTCTACTATGCTATTACTAGCTACGCATCCTATATTAACGTCACTTTCTCTTAAACTATAATTCATGGGATTAGCTGATGGTGCATATAGCTGGAAAACACCTTTTTCCATAAATATTATTAGATTGTCGTTTAACGAGCGTATAGCTTTTATAACTCCACCTTGTGCGTCTTTAAGTTGTATAAAGTTTGAGACTGGCAATATATCAGGAGCATTTATAGAACTGAATATTAAAAAATCCTCATGCTTTTCAGCTTCTCCTTGTGGGTCAAGCGTAACGTTTCCAGCAAAAAATCTTCCATTTACGAATGCACCATGTTCGTAATTGACTTTATTTTTAGTAGTTGCCAGTGGGTGAGTTCTGTCGTTAGTTAAGCCACTGTCAACAATGTTAATCTTATATTCATTATTACCTAAAGATTCAAAATAATATCCATTAGTTAGCTCACCTATAGTAACATTACTTCCTAGGGTTGTACTGTCTGCGTTTAATTGTATTGCTCTGCCTAAACTATTTGTTACTGTTAAAAATTGTGAACCTATTTTTTGAACCCAACCATTTTTTTCCCCTATACCAAAATTCCAATTATTAGTTGTTCTTGTATCATATACAACATTTCTACCGTAATATCCTTTTGGTGTTAAAGAAAAATTATTTGTTTCTTCACCTCCGCTACCTTGCCGTGAAGCATTTAAAGATAAAGTTGCGTCCCATCCTGTGTGACCAGCTCCAATATTTTGACCTAAGTATATTATAGTATCTGTGAAAAAATTTGAATCTGTTGAAGAACTTGTTTTAATAACCGTTTCAACCCCACCTATAGTAATGCTAACTTGAGGATTTGATTCACTATCAGCCCAAGCAAAAGCTGTAGCTACAGCACTTGTTATACCTCCACTTGGAAAATACACAAAATTTCCTATTCTCGATGTAGAATTACCTGATTCCTTATCTGTTGAATTGGATTTTGTTGCAAGATTGATAGATTTGACTAATCGATAAACAGGGACGAGCGTATCATCTGCACTAAAATGCCTATATACATTAGCCCCTGTAATTCTAGGGTTATAATCATCTGTATCAACTTTTAAAGAAAATTTAATAGCGTCGTCGTTACCAGTAACTGCTTTTTTAATAAATTGGTCTTCTAATTGTGCCTCCTGATTACCATCAAATACAGGTGTTACTTTATAATAATATGTTCCAGTAGCTAAATCACCTGACTCTGTTGCTTCAAATTCTAAACTCCATGTTGTAGGATATGATGGAGAGGCTGAGTCGTATTTTAATGCGTTATGTGTATAAGCACTAAAAAAGAAACTTCTATTAATCCATTGTAAAAATCCAACGTCATTATCGTGACCATTAGCAAATCGTAAACTATTTGCCATAGGAATAATTTTTATGTCGTTTGGAGGATTAGAGGAAAATGTATGAAGTACGGTTTTATTAGAAAAATCTTTGTTAAATCTTACTATTTGATTGCTTTGGTCTTCGAAACCAATCCAATTAGCTCCTCCAGTAAGATTGCTGTCTACCCAATAAAATAATTGAGTAAGATGTGTGCCGTTTAACGTGCCTTTAGATTCAAGACCTTTTCTTTTTGTTATCTTACCTAAAACATCTATGTCAAAGTTTTCCGTATCTGAACTTGCGTTGATAGGAATATCTTCAGCGTCGACGTTAGTAGCTAAACCTCCATCGAATATTGGTATCTCTATTATCATAGAACATCTTGTACTTGTCCAGCACCATATTGCTGACGGCTATTAAACTGACCTTTTACTAAATTTCTGTTAGACATATATCTAGACATATGCCTGTCAGATACGTCATACCTGCCTTCATCTTCAAACAACATTGCCTTTATATAGTCTATTAGCATAGGATGATAAGCCTGTAATATTGCTGGGCTATCACCAGCCTTGGCAAAGCTATATGCTAATCCAGCAGTAGTTGCACGTGCACCTAAACCTAGTGTGTCCCAATTAGTTAGCAAGTTATTAAAAGATGATTGCTCTATAAGATTCATGGCTTGTTCTTCGTCAAGCTGAACTATTTGCTCGTTTGTTTGAAACGTACCTGATATATCTGTCAATACTAAAGTTCCTGTCTTGTTGTCGTTTATGTCTTCCGAAATAGTTCCTTTAGCGTTAGAAGTCATGCCTTGAACTTCTTTACCAACCTGCCAGTAACCTGATTTTAAATTTGTATAATTTAATTTTTTATATGCAGTTGCACTGTCTTCTAAATTATTTACAGTAGCTACATATTGAAAGTAAAGAACACCTACAGTTGTTGGGGAAGGATACAAACATATATTATTGCCTTTAATTTCATAATTTTCAGGTGTGCCAGTTCGAAATGTTCCGTCAGAATTTCTTTTAGGGAACATTCTGTGCTCAGGATAAGGTTTTAGTATGCGATTGCGAAACTCAATGTACGAAGACATTTCAATAAAATCTTCAGGTAGCTCGATTTCTCTATCGCCACTGTCTATATAAATACCTCGTGTACGTTCATACGACTTAGTATGGAACGCAAAATCTTGCTGTGCCTCTTCGCCATATTTTTTGGCTTTTTGTTTTATCTCATCGCTAGGCTCAAAAGGAACACTAGCTCGGTCTACAATCTGTGACCAAAGCATTATGCTCTACCCTGCGTGCCAATTCCTTTGGGTTTTTCTACTTGATATCTATCGTTGAGTGCTTTGATTTGATTAATTGCACTTGTATAAGCGTTATTTGCTCTATCAGGCTTATTGTCCATTTTCCAAAGCTGTGATTCAGCAAAGTCTATTACAGTTTCATGTAGAGCTACATTCAATTCGCATTCAGTAGAATTGTCATCAATAGCGGTTGGATTCTTAATATACCAAACATCTACAGCCCCATCAATAGACGAATCGCCTTTAAAAGGTTCTACGTAGATAGCTTCTTGAAAAACGTATGCTATAGGATTTGAATCTGAACCAGCTAAATAAGAATTTTCCAATCTTTTTGCATCTTGAGGTTCTATCATATTTGCAAATCCTAAACTAGATTCTGTAAAACTCCCTGCACTTCCTGACCTTTTAAATACTTCAATAGCGATTACACCACCTCTTATTGGGTCAATATCAGCTTTACCTGACCCAGTCCCTACAAAAAGAACTTTTCCATTTATTAGGTTATTGTCAGTGTAACCGTTAGTTGCATGAAGTGCGGTGTGAGCATCAATAACTTGCAATTCAGTTAAGTATGCATTATCAATTAAGTTAACAACAGTACGTTGTGCTATGTTTAATGCTTTAATTTTTGTTGCACTGGTGAAGTTAGATTCGGAAGGGTCTTCAAGTCGAAGTCCTAACATATCTACTATTTCTGTTCCAGTCATTTTTTCCCCTAATTATGTAAAGTGGGGTGCGTTTAAACACCCCACACTTACGGTTTTACGATTGAGACCCTACAACAGCCCATGTACTTACGGCTGTGGCTATATACATTTTACCTGAAGCGGTATCAACATAAATTGAGCCTTTTACTGTAGTGTGATTAGGTACACCTTGTCCAGAGTAAAATCTTACTCCACCAATAGCAGTGTAAACAAAACCACCAGCGTCTTTTTCAGTTACCATTCCGACAGTTTTTTTATCGGTAGCTGATTGTGCGGTTGCCATAATTAACTCCTATTAATATGAACTTGGTAGACCTGTTATCTTACCCATGTAGCGAGGAGCAGAACAGGTTAATGCTCCTAGCCATAGAATCTTCGCAACCCTAGCGTCTTGGTTAATCGGCTTCATAAAGGGTTCAAATGTGAAGTTTCTCTTTCTGTGGTGTCTAAACTGCAAGAAGTTCTCATTTAAGAAGAACATCATACCAGCAGGACAGTGGTCATCTGCGAATATTGGAATATCACGGAAAGTAATATTTCTAAATCCAGCATCAGCAGGTGAACCAGCAGTCGCACCAAAACGCTTCTGAGCGACCAAAGTCTCTTCATAGGCATCTAATACAACTGGAGTTGTAACAATCATTGTTGGACGTTGTCCGTCAATGGTTAGCGAACTAACAGTCTCACGCAATAGCTTCTGAATGTAGTTCGTATTTGAACTGTCAGTTACGTTTGCGTAAGTATTGTTACTTGAAAGTGCTTTTACAACACCAGCATTCCACCAAGAATAATCACTTGAAGTGTTAATACCACCAAGAGTACGACCAGTAGCAATAATATGTTGTAATCCAACAAAATCGTTTCCAGTTCCATCTTGCGTGCCATATAGTGTTGTGCCAAAGCTATCTTTCATAGATTTTTCGGCATTTTTAACCTTTGCCTCAAGCAAGTCAATAACTCTTTCAGCACCATCATTTAGTGCTTCTTCCCGACCTGAAATTGAAATAGTAGCATACATTTGCTTCCATTCGTACTCTGCGTCAGTAAAAGTTTCTGTAGGAGCGGTGTCCATGACATCGTAACCTGAATAGAAACCTGAGCTTGCGTTCTTAGCGTATTCAACAGGTTGTAAAACCTTGTTACCGCTTGCACTAGCTTTTGACTTTCTTAAAAGACGGTGGGTTAAAACGTTACTTTCGAAAATATTATCTACCAACAAAGGAATATATTGATTCTTTGTTAGGGCAGATAAATTATCATAGTTTAAAGACATATGTCTTTCCCCCGTAGTTTATTTATTTAAATAGCTGATAATCTTTTAATGCAACATTCCTTGCATGGTCAAAATCAGTAGACTTTTCCACAGTTGGACTGTGGTCGCCTTTCTTATTGCTGTCCACTTCGGGTATTGCTTTTAGCTCATCAGCCTCTTTCAATTTCTGCATAGCTTTCGTAATTGCAGATTCCTCACTAGCTCTAGCTTGTGCAAGTAGATAAGCGTCTTCTAAGTCCGCTATGTTGCGGTCTACGGCAATATCTAACACCTCTGATATTGCATCGCTATCGTCCTTAAGCTCAGGGTGTGTAGTAACGAGAGTATTTATTTCATTTGCAACTTCTTCTTTGAGTTGCATCTCACGTACTTGAGCTTCTAGTTCATCTACCCTGTTATCTGTCTGTACTGCTTCAACAGGTTGTTGCTCTTGAGTTTCTTCTGCTTTGTCAGAAAACTTTACGGTTGACTCCTTAAAAAACTCATGGTCTTCGCCCAATAAGTCTTTCATGGTTTCCACAACCTCATCGTCCTTCATCACACCATTGATTCGGTCAAATTCAGCTTTTAAGGCTTTTTCTTGACTGGCAATTTCTTGAGCTTTTTGAGTATTGCTCTTTTGCCACTCAGCCTTATTATTAGAGTCTTTAATAAACTCTTGTAGCTGTTCAGTTGTGTAAGTTTCTCCATCAATTTCGATTTCATTGAAATCAATAACTTCAGGTTCACTATCATCCGCAGTAACTGTTTCTTCTGAATTTTCGGGTTGCTCAGTTTCCTGAGTCTCTACTGGTTCTTCAGCCGTTACTTCACTGTCGGGACTTGCGGTTGCAGTTGACTGTTGCTCCCCCTCATCGGGTGTAAACAGGGAGTCAGCCACTGCTACGTCTACGACTTCACCGTAAGTGCCACCTTCTATGTTCTCACTCATAGTTCTATTTCTCCTAAATTGTAAGAACTGTACTGTTTAAATCTCACTCTTTATATACCTTTAAAATAATAAAAACGTTTATACTTGGTCTATAAGGTCAGGATTGTTACGCAAAGTTTCATAAATTTCATCTTCATTACCACCAAGCTCCTCAGGTGCTGGAGGTTGCTCTGCTTGCTCTTTTTCTTCCCTTATTTTAGCCAAAAGCCTTTCTTTTGAAGGCATTTCCATATTTTCTACAATATATTCAGGGTCTGTAACTATACCCAGTTGGGCAAGTTGTAAAATTTTATTTTCTACAAACATTCTATTTTCAGGCAACATACTACCTGCTTTAGCCCTAACCATTAAATCTATATCTTTAAACATAACACCAATCATATCACGAGGCTCAGTTACTCCGTCGTTACCAATAAAGTTTACTCGTTTTACTTGATTTCCAAGGTGTTTAAACATAGCAACCCACATAGTACCTAGCGACGTAATTGCTTGGTCAAGTGTTCTAGATTTAAAGTCTATCTTTGTAGTGCTGGCTTGGCGATATATTTGGGCTTGGACTCCACTTGTTACGTTACTGGCTTCTTTGCCTTGTGTTGCTTTATTGACTCCGCTTACCGTCTCGAATACGTCGCCAAGCAATTGATAGAAATTAAATACATAGTTAGGCATGGATGGAGGTGTAATCATTTGAACATTACCAGCACCTTTCTTGCGAATAATTTGTGCAGGTTTATTTGTAATTTGATTCTCTACTCCTGTTGTTTCATCTACTACCCATGATGGATTTGCTGTTAATGCTATATTGTCTGAAACCTGAGATGCTATTCTGTCCATAGCAAGGTTTAATGATTTTAATCTTTTTGGTTCAGGCTTTCCCCAAAACGAGTGAGGTGAACCAGTATTTTTAATAGTAACAAACGGAAAAGGGTGCGGACAGTGATTTTCTTTATTAAAGAACGGGTACTTTGTTTTTCCATCATATAACAACACTCCATTGCTTACTATTACTTGTCTCATTCCATTAGGGTACTTCATTCTTTTTTCTTCTACACCATCTTGATTTGTCACATACTCTTTTGATGGGTCACGCATATAGCACTCAATCACTAGAGCTCGTGGCTCTAAATCTTCCATTGCCTTACCGTGACTTTCATAATAGTTTGTTTCTTGACCCTTGGTATCTGTTACCTGTATCTTGTCGTCACCATATGAAGTTGTTCCAATTTTTGTAGCTGAATACTTGTCAAGGTTAGACATAGGTTTTACGTGTTCACCGTTTTCAAATCTTTCTTTTATTTCATACATTGGCATAGCTGAAGCCAAGCATACCCATTCAGCGTTTTCTAGCTTGGTTGCGGAAGGGTTAACGTAAAAATTAAATGGGTCTATAATATCACAATCAGGCATATCGTCTACATTGTTCCAGTGCGTTTTCATAATACCTGTTCCATACACAAGATAGTCAAGCAATAGCTCAGGTATAATATTTTGCATATCTCGTATTTGCCATAATTCATCCATAAACGCTTGCAAGGTATCGGCTACATTCATACCCTTATCATCTCCAGTAACAGATAATATATCAATCTTTGGAGGTCTAGAAGTTAAAATAGGAATCATGGTATCTATAGCTGATGCTATTAAATCAACTGTAATTTGATTTTTAAACTGTGGCATATTCATGCCTTCCCAGTGATTACCTTGATAAAGACCTTCAGCTTCTCTCCAAAGTTTTGTTACTTCAGTTCTAGCTTTACGTGCCATACCAAACATATTTTCAGTGCGTTTAATAAGTTCTTTGTCTTGAGGGGTCGGTTTATATTTTTCTAACATTGTGTTCCTTGAGGATAGTAGGTTGGGTCATCTTCCATGTCAAGATATTGCGTAGCTATACCAGCTACAGCCATTTCATATTCTCGCATAGCGTGACCTTCTAATTCTATTTCAGATGCGTCATTTGTTGGTAAAGATATTTCGTATTGACCATTTTCGTCAAACAGAACAATAGTAATCAATTCCTTATTCCCATAATATCGTTGTCTAGTGCTAATAGTTTTTCTAGCTCCCTTTGCAGGTACGGCTTCACCGAATCTTTATTAGGGCTACCTATATACATTAAACCATAGCGTAAAGCATCTGCACAGTGGTCTTCCTGCGTTGTATCTAAATCCTCAGGTCTTTTTTCTGAGTGTACAAGCATAGGTAGTGTCCTAATTGTATTTTTACAATTTCGGAAAAATTTAATACGTGGCTCACGTTTATCCGAATCATTCCATTCTAAATATTCACGCAACAAATTCCAGCCACTAATTCTATCGTTATTAGCTTTATTCACTGGCACTCCATCGAACAACATAATGTCAGCAATAGACATATGAGTAGGAAGTGCGTTAGACCAGTTATTAGTATTTTGTGGGTTACGTATCCACATAGCTGGGTCAGCAAGCGTGTTTTGATATTTCTCATCTCCGCTTAATTGTTTTATTTTTTGGATGTGGTGTGATAATGTTTGTTGTTTTTCATAGTGCTCTCTATAAACGAAAGCGTTTCCATCATAATCCACAGCAATCCATAGGCAAGCAAAATAATTAGCAAAACCATAGTCAATAGCACGGTAACGATGCCAGTCGTTAGGGATTTTAAAGGGGTCAACAACGTGTTTTTCTTGTCTCCATCTTCCAAAGTATTGTCCAGAGAATACGTCCCAACTTCCGTTTAACCAAGCCTCTCTTAATTCTTCAGGTAATCCTTTGAGTGTATTTACGTATTGTGGGTCATTTTTCATAAGGGTAGGATTATCATATACGGTAGACGGAATAAAAATGCGAGTTCTACTGGTAACGGGGTCTACATACTCTTCTTCACGTGCAACATCGACAAAACGTTGCTTTACCCACATATGACCAGCACCACCAGGATTTGTTGTGCAAAACACTTGAGGGTCTAAACCTTTAACTGTAGAACGGCACGTAGATATTAGTCTTAAATAGTTTTCTTCTTCAGGTATAATTGTAAGCTCTTCAATAAGTATTTTGTGGTATTCGTGACCAAGATACTTGTAAGTAGCGTCACTATCGGCTAAGTGACCTGTACGTATTTTTGCACCACTAGGAAATGTAAATTCAGCAGGATTACCAGCTACTTTAACATTTAAACTTCTGTAAAACATTTTAGCACGGTCAATCCAGTCACGCAAATCATCATAATTTCTACGAATAACAAGACCTCTGTACTTCTCATTCATAAGGTACGTGGGTTCTATCATCCATGCTAAACCAGCTTCGGTCTTACCTCCACCTCTTGCACCTCCATAGCAACATTCAAAGGCAGTTTGTTGCAATGCTTTTGTTTGTTGACCTTCGTGAGGTTGCCATATTATTTTTTCAGGCATTAACTACAACGACATTTCCATCTACGCAATGCTTTATTTACCCTTGAGTTAGGGTCTTTAGCAGTTGCTCTACCAGTGCGTTTCTTTTTCATACCACACATACGAGCACAAAAACGGTTTCTTCTAGATTTACGTTCTCCAGTAGGATTGTCTTCAGTAACAGGGGGCTTTAGATTACCTCCTGTTTGTGCTTTGTACGAAGCTCTACCTTCTGCATTCAATCCACCTGACTCGCTTTTACCTGCTTTTCTTGTCCATGCTGGTGATGCCATTATACCATCTTAGCTTTCTTCTTCTTTTTGACTGCAAAACCACCCTTTTTCTTTCTCATTTTTTCATAGGTTTTAGGGTCTACAGTTGAATTAGCTTTTGAACGACTTGTTCCTGCTCTTCTTCTTTTGTTTATGTTTTCATATAAACTCATTTACGCCTCCGCAGATATATCTTTTATTACCTCCTCCGCAACCTTATCAACTTGAGTTGGGCGACGGGGGGCTGTTTTAGTTTTCTTTTCAGGAAGAACAATAACACCTTGTGATATTTCTCCTTTAACATCCATTTCTACAGACTTTAGATGTGGAGCGATGCGGTCAATAAGAACGTTTATAGCTTTCCATTGATTATCATTTCCATCCATCATAGCTGTATCAAATACTTTTTGAAGTAAAGACGGGGTCTGTGGGTGATTACGAATCCATTCTCCCCATGACTTCGCTAGATTTTCTTTTTTAGACTTACCTTTTTTCATTTGCAATATTCCCTGTGACAATAAATCATAACACACTGAGTAGAGTGGAAGTACCTCTCGACGGAGACGGGGCTTACCCCCTCCTTTTTAATAGGGCAGGAGCGAGAATCTTGTACAAATCTTGTACATTTAACTCACTTCTCCTCTATACACTGAGGGTTACTAACCCTTCTCACCTACATATACACTCTTAGACTGTTTAAACGTTTTTCAAAAACGAAAAAACGTGCCTGAATCGGGTACATAATAATCATATAATGACCTCAAAACTAATACAATTGTTAAACTTTTTTACCGACGACAAACAGCATTTATTTAACATTATTTTCATTATTTACTTGACACATATGTGATTAACGTGATAGGTTGTACCAATTGCTTTTTGAAAATTTGAATTGATTCGCTGGTGGCTCCGCCGTATGCGTAGCAGATATACCTCACCACTGTCCGAGAGCGTGAGGGCGAATCTAGACGGACTAAGTCTCTCGAATGCATCCGTTGACCTATGTTAATTCTCCTTGGGCTGGAACATTTAGATGTTACTCAGTTCGCTACTGACCAGTCCACAACAGCAATAACGCTGTGCACAATCTTACACAGGAGAATAAAATGATTGTAGAAAAAGAATATAAAAGTGAAGGTCGCACTAAGTCGCTAGACATACATCTTAGCAACGGTGACGATGTTAGAATTTATGATGACGGCGATGGTTACTGCACGATTCTTGTAGACAGACATGAAGATTTCAGTAAAAAAACAACTAATTCTGAAGTTCGTTCCTCTCATAGAATAGTTAAACTTCCTACAACCTCAGAAGTATTTGGTCGCTATGAAGCAGGTCGTATCTGTAAAGTTAAAGAAATTAACATTAACAGTAATGTTGTACTTAGTGACTCAACTAATATTCAAGTTAGACATTTTGACTGGGAATAGCCTGACTGGTAGTCATGTGGGCGGTTCAATTCCGCCCTCAGGCTCTACGACAATTAAGTCGTAACACAAAAATACAGGATTAACATGAAAAAAATAAACACTAGAGAAGCGTGGTTGCGTGAGGCAACAATTGAGATAAATCGTACACTGTTTAAACGCAGTATGCTGGATACTATGCCTGTCATAAAAGGCAGTAATGGTGAGCCAATGTGCGGTGTTGATATCAAGCCTGTACCCGTCAAGGACTTGCAGTTTAATATGGCATTTAGTCCTAACCAACGTGTAAACGCAAAAGCAAACAAAGACAGTGGTAAGCTCGACGTTAAAGTTAAGCATATCGGTCTCTGTTACTACGACTATCAGGTAGGCAAAGAAAAGTTTGGCACTGAGATTTTTATCACACCAAATTTGACTGACCCTATTCAGATACTTGGTGTCCTGATTCACGAACTTATTCATGCAATGACTAAGGGAGCAGGGCATAAGGGTGCGTTTCGCTGGATTGCTGAGGCTGTAGGTCTTCAAAAACCTATGGTAGCTACCTCTGTCGCAAGTGATACAGCACTGTATGACTACTGTCAGAAGCTCGTTAAAAAGCTCGGCAAACCACCTCACAAGAAGTGGGTTCCAGCAAGTGGTAAGAAGCAGTCCACTCGTATGAAAAAAGTATCGTGCACCTCACATGATGGTGACGAGTATATCATTTATATGAGCAGGACTCAGATGGAGAGAGGCACTCCAATGTGCCCACTCTGTCCTGAGACAATGCCACTTTTACCAGTAGATGCTTAACAGCGTTTAAACAAGCCTGAATGGTTGCAAGAGTAGTTCGATTCTACTCTCAGGCTCAACGGCAACTTTGCCGTCAACACAAACACAGGAGAACCTTATGACTGTTATTAATAGTGAACAGTTTAACCAATTTCTTAACGTCCAGCAGAGTGGAATGTTTAATATGTATGACCCTCAGGCTAGAATGATGACCGACCTTACTAGAAGTGAGTGGGTTTCAATCATGGAAAACTATGACGAGCTGTACGATAAGTATGTGACGGACACAGACAATGAATAAAGATAACATTAAAAAGTTCATTGTTCTGCTCTTAATATGGCTACCAGTAGCTATAGGTGTTCACCTCTACTGGTGACCGCCAAACTCAGAATGGTTCTTGGGGTGGTTCGATTCCACCCCTGAGTTCTACTGCAATGAAGCAGTAACACACACAGGAGATTAAAATGAAATTAACCGTAATACAGTTTGGAGATTACGACATTGAGTTTAAGAAGGTGTCCTACAATGGTAAAGAGTCACACTACTGTGTCTACGTTTTACTACCTGATTCGCAAAAATTGGACAGCAGGTTTTTAGGTGACTTTTATGTTGACGTAAGCTACAGAGGTACTGATGGTATTGAAGATGACCCTGATAATGTTGGCATTGACACGAATCACAGTTGGAACCGAGGCATGACAATGGACGAAAGACTATTGGACGGCTTAAAGCAAATAAGTGTTGTAATTAAACAGTATGAATATGCAATGAAAGGAAAGTTTGAATATGACATTAAAAAAGAAAAAGACTAAATTCCCTGATTTTAGCAAAGACCCTGAATGGATTAAGTTAAAAGAAAAAATGGGAATTAAAGTTAATAAAAAGAAGAAGTAACCTCCCCTCCCCTACCCCAGCCAGTTATGGTATTAGTTCAGGTTCGAGTCCTGATACTGGCTCTAGAGCAATTAAGCTCTAACATAAACACAGGAGAAACATAATATGTTTGAAATCAAATCAGAATCTACTTATCGTGTCGACTTTGAAGGCTTTAAATATCCAAAGGCATTCCAAACAGATAAGAACGGTAACTATATGTATGAGAAGGATAAAGAAGGTAATAATGACTACAATAAACCTATTTGGATTGAAGGATGTGAAGGGCTTGACTTCAAATACTTGTACGACCACAACAGTATCGTTAAGAACGAAGTAGAGGAAGCTCTGAATGACCGTATTACCATTTACTACCCACGTAACAATTCTGACTTAAGTGTTCAGTTTTGCAATAGTTGGGTTAAGGATACAGTGAATCTGTTACTGTACGAAAAAGACCCTAAGTACGGCATAACCTTTAAGGCAATGCAGACACTTCTACATGAAGAGGGCTACTACCCACCTAATGAGCAGATTGAAGAATGGGTTGAACAAATCACGATGACCCTTGATGGACTAGAGGACTTGTTTGACTGCCAATGGGAAGACGGTTGTGACGAACTAGTGATGGGTTGGTAATGATAGGGTAGCTTGGAGCATGGGGAGGTTCGACTCCTCCCCTACCCTCTTGGACAATTAAGTCCATTAATAGACACAGGAGTAATTAATATGGCTGAAAAAATAAAAGTCGACTTGACACCTACTTGGTCAGCAGTGGCTGAGGTATGTATCAGGGTTTACGAGAATCCCAATTCTCCAGCAGACAGTAGAGAATTTGCTAGAGGTGAAATTAAAAGAATGGGCAATATGATTGACCGTATGGTTGAACACTTGAAAGATGAAAGTGAGGTGGAGTGATGAGATATATAATAAAAGAAGATGATGGTTTTAATTGGGCTAAGTGGGAAGTCGAGGCAAACAGCAAGAAATATGTGCTAGATTGGTTGGAAAGTATGGAATTTGACGGATTAACAGAAGACAATGCTTATTTGCTAGAACATTCACTCGTTATGCCATATGGTGGGAAGATAGAAATAGAAAGCGAGGTGGAGTAATGACTATCGATGAATTAAAAGAGTCTTTCATACGAAGGAAGCTGATGCAGTCTAAGTTTGAAGAAGTTTTGCTCATGGCTAGTGAGCAGATGTGGGACAAAATGGATAAGATGACAGACGTTGATATATGCAACCTCTGTGACATCAATTCATTTTACGATTTAAAAGAACAGTATAATAAGGAGAAGAAGTAATGCCCCCATACATAAAGCCAAGACCGAAGACTATTCGGGCGGTGGTAACTAAACCACTGGAAGACACGTTAAAAATCAGAGCTACCCAAATTGGGACTAGCAAGGAGAAACTGATTGGACATATCCTGAACGAATGGTGTCAAAATGCACAGCTTGATTCAGAGGTGTTTAAACAAGCTCAAAGTCAATTAACATAGGTTCAAAACAAAAGCCCCCTTAGGATTTCCTTTGGGGGCTTTTTTTATATCTACTAAATCCGTGCCAGTCTAAATCGCCAAACCTAGTAATTACCACAGACCATAAATCACTTTTTTAGATTCATATGTAGATAAACTTCCCTCATCCTCTTCAATGCTTCTTCCAGTTCTTGTGGCGAACAATAGATGTAACCGTCCTTCCGCATTTCACGATTCCTGACAACACTCTCCACACAAGCCATTGCATCTTTGACCCCAATCTTAGATTGAGCAATTGCAATACGTTCAATACAGTCCCACCAAGATTTTTTATCACTATAATCAGTCCTGAAATCAAGGATATCCTGACTTTTCGTTCGTTTAAACGCATCTGATTTGTAGTATTGTGTTCTTCTTCGTCGTAAACCCTCACTTTTTCCACTCATCATTTAACACCGTATTAAATATTGCTCCATAATTTGTTATGTCCTGTGCAGTGTCCTCAAGGCTCTCGTTGTTTGGGTCTTGGTCTTTCTCTAATATGTTTAGTGCACGTTGAACCTTGTCGTTAATGCGAATCATTATTCCCAGCAACGCTAACTTTTTATTCCCGTTCATTGCTATGTTCCCCATCCCATAGTCCATCTGCTTTTTAGCCATTAAGCTAAAGCAAGTGTTCATATGGTCTTTTATGCTATTCATCAGTGTGGGGTATTCTTTCATCATAAACTCTGTCACGTCTTTTTCTTTAACATTCTTTGTCATGGTCTTGTTTCTCCTTTCCATATTTTGGGAAGTCAGGGTAGATATCTCCGTAGATTCTGTCGTATACATTACCACATTTACTGCACCAAACGAGGTGCTTGTCACCCAGTCTTTTGTCGTAATTGACATTTGCCCTACCATACGGCTTAACCTCTTGTACGACGCTTTTCTCCATTTGGTCTATGACCCATTGGATACTGCGTCCCTTTGTCCATCTTCTCTTACCATCCATAGTTGTATCTCTATCGCTTTCAATCTCTCCACTAATCTACTTGTTGACTTACCCTTCATGGTATTTTCTAGTATTAATCTTCTGTATGTTGTTCTTATGTACTGCAAATTGCTTTCAAGCGTCCGCAGTTCCTTCGTCTTTGGCTTCGCCATCGGTGCTCCTTAATAATAAATTTTGTTGTATGCTTTTTGCTATTACGTAATGATGTTCTTTAACAATACTTGGATACTTGTATCCGTATTTTTCAAAAACTTCTAATGCCATAAGCAATACCTCCACTCCCCCACTCGGTAGCGTGTACTTATCTCTACTCATCATTCATTTCCTTTATTAGCTTTTTAATTCTCTCCCTTTCAATCAATTCAAATTCTTTTCTTTTTACTTTTTTCCTGTACTGGTCTTTTACCCATATTATTTCTTCAACACAAAAATGTTGATTAAGTAACCAAATAGCTCTCCAAGGATGCTGGTCAACCCACTGGTGACAACCAATACATAAAGCCAAACAGTTGTACTCATTCCAGCGTGTTGGAATATGTGCCCTACCGTACCCTAAATGACAACAATGTAATTTTCTTTTTTGTTTACCGTCCTTCGGGTCAAACTTCTTTCCGCACTTAGGGTTTTGGCATTGCCACTTTGACCTTTCCCTA
>Ga0209232_1000911_pt1 | contig 16884 bp, 15 predicted proteins | sample ETNvirenome_2_60_FD_184066 | JGI IMG/M metagenome (GOLD analysis project Ga0209232, IMG submission 184066) | Marine viral communities from the Pacific Ocean - ETNP_2_60 (SPAdes) (version 2) | ecosystem: Environmental > Aquatic > Marine > Oceanic | place: Pacific Ocean | collected 2013-06-22
ACCCCGCCGGTGTCGTCGGCGACCAGCGCGCTGCCATCCTTCGCGACCTTCACATCGGCCGGACGGCCGCGCGTCGTCTTGCCGTCCTTACCCAGAAACTGGTCGAGCAGGGTGACGGGCAGCGCGTCGACCGGCTTGCCGTTCGCGCCGAACTTGACGAACACGACGCTATAACCCGACACCGGTTCGCGGTTCCACGACCCGTGCAGCGCGACCAGCGCGCCGTTCGCCCAGCGGTCGCCCAGATCGAGCCCCTCGGTAAAGGTCATGCCCAGCGGTGCGGTGTGCGCGCCCAGGCCATATTCGGGGCGCTTGACATATTGGCGGCGATCTTCGGCTTCGGGCTCGACCCGCGGGTCGACGAAGCCGCCCCAATAATACCAGGGCCAGCCATAAAAATCGCCCTCGGTGACGTCGGTCAGATAGTCGGGGACCAGATCGCTGCCCAGCATGTCGCGTTCGTTGACCACGGTCCACAGCCGCTCGCTGCCGGGATAAAAGCCCAGCCCGACGGGGTTGCGGATGCCGGCGGCAAAGGTGCGGATATATTTCTGGTCGGGGCGCACTTCGAGCACGCTGGCGCGGCGAAACTCGCGGTTCATGCCCTTTTCGCCGATATTGCTGTCGGCCCCCACGCCGATATAGAGCCAGCCGTTGGGCGCGGCGACAAGGCTTTTGGTCCAGTGGCGATTGGTCCCCTTGGCCGGCAGATCGACGATCTTGGTCGGCTTGCCGCTCATCTTCGTCTCGCCCGCCACATAGGGAAAGGCGAGCAGCGCGTCGGTGTTGGCGACGTACAGCGTGTCACCGACCAGCGCCATGCCATAGGGCGAGTTCAGCCCGGTGAGATAGGCGGTCTTGACCTCGGCCCGTCCGTCACCGTCGGCGTCACGGAGCAGGGTGATGCGGTTGGCCGACGGGCGGCGACCGGTGCCGCCCTTGGTCATCAGATTGCTCATGATCTTGCCCTCGACACCCGAGGTGTCGCGCGGCGGGCTCTGCGATTCGGCGACCAGAACGTCGCCATTGGGCAGCACGAGCAAGGTGCGCGGATGGTCGAGCCCTTCGGCAAAGCGCTGGGCCGCCAGTCCCTGCGCGGCGCGCGGCGCCTGACCCGCGGGCCAGCTCGTCGCTTCGGGGACGTTGACGGTCGGGAAGGTTTCGGTCTTCTGCGACGCCATCACCGGCACCCGGCCGCTGAGTTCGGCGGTCGAGAAGCGGGCCACGTCGGGCCGCGACATGACGTAGACCGTCACGCCGCCGACGATTATCAGCAGCAACAGGGCGAGGGCGACATATTTCAGGATCTTGCGCATCATGCTTGTCTACACGGCTGATGCGCGGCGGCAAAGAGGTGAAACATCGGCGGGACGACGTCGAAGAGGGTTAACGGCGGATGCGCTACGATTAACCTTACCCAAATCTTCATCACGGTTGGGAACGGCGCGGTGAGGGCCGCGGGCTAGGAGGGTCGCTCCAAGGCAACGGACGGGGACTCCATGCATCTGCCTGCACCATTTCTATCCGATCGCGCTGCGGTCGAGGATGCCCATGCGCTGATCCGCGTGCATGGCGAAGAAGCGGGTTTCGCCGCCGCCGCGCGTGCCGAGCAATATCGCGTGCTCGGCAATCACGTCCATTTTGCGCGCTGGCGCCAGATCGAACGGCTGATCACCTATCTGGCGGTCGAGGATATTCTCGACACGGTGCACTAGGCGCTACAGCCGCAGGCCCGCGGTTTCGGGCAAGCCCGCCATGATGTTGAGATTCTGAACGCACGCGCCGCTGGCGCCCTTGCCCAGATTGTCGAGCCGCGCAACCAGCCGCGCCTGGCTGGCGTCGGCATTGGCGAACACGAACAATTCGATCCGGTCATCGCCCGCGTCCGATGCGCGGAGCAGCATTTCGCCGTCGGTCGGTGCTTCGCCCATCACGACGACCGGGCTGGCGGCATAAAAATCGGTCAGCGCGGCGCGCAGCGCATCAGGCGAGCCCGCATTCGGCATCGCCGCCAGCGGCAGCTGGACATCGACCACCATCCCACGATGCGCGGGAATGACCGACGGTGAAAACAGCGGCGCGACCGACAGGCCGCAGCGCGCCTGCATCTCGGGCACATGCTTGTGGCCGAGCCCCAGCGCATAGCCGCGCCAGGCGATATCGCGGTCCTGTTCGAACCGTTCGATCAGCGCCTTTCCGCCGCCCGAATAGCCGCTGACGGCGTTGCAGGCATAGGGCCAGTCGGCGGGGAGCAATCGGGCGCGGACGAGCGGCGCGATCAGCGCGATGAAGCCGGTCGAATAGCAGCCGGGATTGCTGACCCGTGCCGCACCGGCGACCGCGTCGTGCCCGCTCACCTCGGGAAAGCCATAAACCCAGCCGGGCGCGACGCGGTGCGCGGTCGATGCGTCGATAACGCGGGTGCGGTCATTGTCGATCATCGCGACAGCGTCGCGCGCCGCGTCGTCGGGCAGGCAAAGGATGACGAAATCGGCGTCGTTCAGCGCCTCGCGCCGCGCACCGGCATCCTTGCGGCGCGCGTCGCCCAGCGTCATCAGCGAAAACTCGCTCCGTCCCGCCAGCCGCTCGGCAATTTCCAGGCCCGTCGTTCCCGCCGCGCCGTCGATGAAGACCGTCTTTGTCATGGTTTATCGCAGTCGTTTATATCCGCTGACCGGCGGATTATGATCCTTGGCCGCCGAACGTGCGATGACGTCGGCCAGCGGTTCTGTCTTCACCGCCATCCATCGTCGGCTGGCGTGGATGATGTTTTGGCCGTCGGCCATGATCCCGACATGGCCGGGAAAGAATACCAGATCGCCGCGCGCCAGCGCCGCCGGATCGACATCCTTGTCCGTGCCGAGCGAGGCGAGTTGCAGATCGCTGTCGCGCGGCAGCTGGACCCCCGCGGCCGCCCAGCTCAGCTGGACCAGCCCCGAACAGTCGATGCCCTTCGACGTGCGCCCGCCCCACAAATAGGGGGTGCCGATCAACTCCTCGGCGCGTCCCGCGGGGTCGGCATCTTCGGCGCCGACCTCGACCAGCGCCGCGAGCGGCAGATAGCCGTGCGCGGTAACCAGCCACTCGCCCTCGACCTCGCCCATCACCAGCGCGCCGCGCGGCAGGACGGCGGGCCCGCCGCTCGCCGCGTCGGGGGCGCTGTGGAGGATGGCCTCGATCATTTCGACGCGGTGGGTCGGCGCAATCGGCGCGGCCAGCGCGTCGGCGGACAGATAGCCGACATAATGGTCGGCGAGGCAATATCCCCAGGCCCAGCCGCCGGTAAGGTCGAGCAGGGCAAAGCCTTCGCCGAACAGCAATTCGCTCGTTTGGTCGGCGTCCAGCGACGGCGATCCGCGGAGCACCGCGGCGGGCAGCACGCCGCTGCGCATCATCGGCGCGGCATAATGCGGCGCGAAATGTTGACCGGCGACCGCGATGTCGGCCAAGTCGGGACGGATGGCGACGATGCGCGGATCATAGGCCTGCGACGTGCCGGTCAGGCCAAAGCGATCGCGGCCCGCGCCCGCAGCGCCGGGGCGTCCCATGCGAACGCGATGTGCCGCTGAATTATCGCCGCTTTGACCTGTCACGTGCCGTCCCGTTGCCATCCGACGTCCGCGAGGCGCGGACAATCGCGCGCCATTAGACCAGCCGAGGCCTGCTTATCAAGAATGTTCAGGCCTTGCTGCGCCGGTCGTAGCGCGCCTGCAGCATCGCCCACGCGGCGCGCAACCCCAGCGCGGCGCCGCCCTTGGGGCGACCGGGCTTCGCCGACGGGCGCCAGGCAAAGGTGTCGAGATGCGCCCATAGGGCGCCGTCGGGCACGAAGCGCTTGAGAAACAGCGCCGCGGTGATCGTCCCGGCAAAGGCCGAGCTGCCCGCGTTGCCCAGATCGGCGATGTCGGTTTCGAGCAGATCGGCATAGCCGTCCCACAGCGGCATCCGCCACAGCGGGTCGTCGCGGTCGATCCCGGCGGCCAGTATCGCATCAGCCAGCGCGTCGTCATTGGCGAACAGCGGCGGGAGGTCGGGGCCAAGCGCGACGCGCGCGGCGCCGGTCAGCGTCGCGAAATCGACGATCAGTTCGGGCTTGTCTTCGCCCGCTCTGGCCAGCGCATCGCCCAGCACCAGCCGTCCCTCGGCGTCGGTGTTGCCGATCTCGACGGTCAGTCCAAGCCGACTTTTCAGCACGTCGCCGGGGCGAAATGCATCGGCCGAGATCGCATTCTCGGCCGCCGCGACCAGGCAGTGTAGCCGCACCGGCAGCCCGCTCGCCATCACCAGTTCGGCGAGCGCCAGCACATGCGCGGCGCCGCCCATGTCCTTTTTCATCAACCGCATGCCTGATGCGGGCTTGATGTCGAGCCCGCCGCTGTCGAAACTGATCCCCTTACCGACCAGCGCGACGCGCGGATCGTCGTCCTTGCCCCACTCGATTTCGATCAGGCGCGGGGCGTGATGCTTGGCGGCGGCGCGGCCAACCGCGTGGATCATCGGGTAACCCTGTTCCAGCGCCTCGCCCTTGGTCACGGTCAGCTTGCCTCCATGCGCCTTGGCGATGCGGTCGGCCGCCTTTTCGATCGCCGCCGGTCCCATGTCGGCGGCGGGGGTGTTGACCATGTCGCGGACCAATGCGGTCGCGCGCATTTCGGCGACGAGCGGCGCGATCGCGCCGACATCGGTGGTCAGCAGTACGCGCGGTCCTTTGGACTCGACCTTCGCCCGATAGGTGTCGAACCGATATTGCGCGCTCATCCAGCCGAACAACGCCTTGCCCGGTTGTCGGCCCTCCACCCGATAACGCCCCTCGGGCAGGATCTGCCCGAGCTTGGCGAGGCACCAGGCAGACAGGCTATCGGTGCTGGCGACGGTCGTCACGACCGCCCATTTGTCGGGGTCGTCACCGGGCAGGATCGCGTGAACATAAGCATCGGGCTTGAAACCCACCGCGGCGAGGTGAGCGCGTTCGCGCGCGCTGCGGCCCTTCAGCCAATCGGCATAGCTCTTTTTGTCGACAAGATGGATCGTGCGGGCGTCCTGCCCCTTGTCGGGCTGGATCAGGTCGGAATAGTCGGTCATGCCGCTGGTGCTAGGCCGCTGTGGATATTTTGTCGATTCCCGGCGTTATGCTGGCATGACGACCACACCATCGCTTCGTACCACCCTGCTGATCCTGACCAGCGCGTCCCTCTTTGCGGGCTGTTCCGACGATCCGCCAACCCCGGCCGAAAAGGCTGCTGCTGCCGCGGTGCCTGGTGCCCCGCCCGGCAGCGCGGCCGACGTTGCGGCTAGCCATGCCACGGCATCGAACGTCAAGGAAAGCAATGACCTGATCGAATTCGCTTATGCCTATCCGCGCGAGGCAGCGGCGATCCCCGGCCTTGCCGCGTGGCTTGCCAGCGACCGCGCTACCAAGCGCGACGCGCTGATCGCCGCGGCGCGGCGCGACAAGGCGGCGGCGGAAAAGGCGGGTTTCCCCTATCATGCGCACAGCCATTTGCAGACATGGCACCGGGTGACGAGCACACCGCGGTTTCTCAGCCTGTCGGCCGAAATCCAGACCTATGCCGGCGGCGCGCACGGCATGACCGGATTTGAAACGCTGCTGTGGGACCGCAGCCGCGCGAAGTGGCTGAAACCGCTCGACCTGTTCACCAGCGGCGAGGCATTCGACGCGGCGATCCGCGACCGGTTCTGCGCTGGCATCGGGCGCGCCAAGGCGGCGAAGGGCATCCTGCGCGAAGAAGCGCCAGACAGTCCGTTCGCTCAATGTCCGCCCTCGTCGGCGCAGACGGTGTGGCTCGGTTCGTCGGACGGGCGCTATCTCGACCGCATGACCATCGCGATCGCGCCCTATGAGATCGGCCCTTTTGCCGAGGGCAGTTACCGGATCAATGTGCCGGTGACCGGCGCGCTGGTCGGCGCGGTGAAAGACGAGTTCAAGCGTGACTTCCTCCCCATCAATTGAGATCGAAGGACAAGGACATGGCGAAGCAGCCCAAGGCCGGCAAGGTCGGTGAAAGCCCGCAAGAACAGAAGGGCAAAAAGAAAGCCGCCACCAAACTGCGGCGCGAGGTCGGCAGCGGCAAAACGATCGCGAAGCCGCCGTCGGATCGCGAAGCCGATCTCGATCGCGCCCCCCAATGGCAACCGCGCTATCCGGGATCGGAACGGCTGAAGGGCAAGGTCGCCATCGTCACCGGCGGGGACAGCGGCATTGGTCGTGCGGTCTGCGCGTTGTTCGCGCGAGAAGGCGCCGATGTTGCGATCGTGTATCTCGACAACCGCTCCGATGCGGTCGAAACAGCGGCGATTGTCGAAGGCGAGGGCCGCCGCGCGATTGCCATCAAGGCCGACGTCGGCAAGCTCAGGTCGGGCGAAAAGATTGTCGCGCAGACGATCGAGAAGCTCGGCCGCCTCGACATCCTCGTCAACAATGCCGGTGAGCAGCACCCCGCCGACGATATTCGAGAAATCAGTCCAGAGCAGTTACAACAGACGTTCGCTACCAATATTTTCGGGATGTTCTATCTGGTGCAGGCGGCGCTGCCCCATCTTGAAAAGGGCGCGGCGATCGTCAATTGCACCAGCATTACCATGTATCAGGGGTCGGGCGGCTTGCTCGATTACAGCGCCACCAAGGGCGCAATCACCGCTTTTACCCGGTCGCTTAGCGAGAATCTGGTTGAAAAGGGCATCCGCGTGAACGCCGTCGCGCCGGGGCCGATCTGGACCCCGCTCAATCCGCGCGGCGGCGCGCCCGCGGAGAAGGTCGCGACCTTCGGTGAGGGTACGCCGATGAAGCGTCCCGGCGAACCGAACGAAGTCGCGCCCTGTTTCCTGTTCCTCGCCTGCGACGACAGCAGCTATATGTCGGGCCAAGTGTTGCATCCCAACGGCGGAACGGTCGTTAATGGGTAGCGGGGCGGCAAAGGAGAAAAACCCATGCCAGCCAAATCCAAGGCGCAGCAAAAGGCCGCCGGCGCCGCGCTCAGCGCCAAACGCGGCGATACGCCGAAATCGAAACTCAAGGGCGCATCGAAAGAGATGGCCGCCAGCATGAGCGAGGCCGAGCTGGAAGAGCTCGCGTCAGGCTCGACCAACGGCAAACCCGAACGCGTCGGCTGACTATTCGGCAGCTTCCAGTTGGGCGGGAGCCGAAGCCACCGCGCGGGCATGGCCGAACATGAGCACGCCATCGTCGATCGCGCCGGTCTTCATGTCGACGCGGTCCTGGATATAATTCTGGTTGAGCCGCCACGGCAGCTTGTCGGCATTTTTCGGCATGATGTGCAGCGAACGCTGGATATAGCCCGACGAAAAATCAAAGATATTCTCTTCGGTCAGCGTCGCCGGGTCGGCGAGGGCAGGGGTCGCGACCTGGGTGCCCGTCGCTTGCATATGGTTGAGCACGCGGCAGACATATTCGGCGACGATGTCCGCGCGCAGCGTCCAGCTGGCGTTGAGATATCCGAATACCGCCGAAAAATTCGGGACGTTCGAGAACATGCACGCCTTATAGTAATAATGCTCGCTCCAATCGACGAGGTCGCCGTCGACGCGCACCGGGATTTTGCCCGCGACGGCCAGGCTGAGGCCGGTCGCGGTGATGATGATGTCGGCATCCAGATGGTTGCCTGACTTGAGCTGGATGCCGGTCGCGTCGAACCTTTCGATATGGTCGGTGACGACCGATGCCTTGTCGGCCTTCATCGCCTCGAAAAAATCGGCATCGGGGATCAGGCACAGCCGCTGCTCCCAGGGATTGTAGGGCGGGGTAAAGGTCGCCGCGTCATATTTGTCGCCCAGGCTCTTCTGGATCTGTTTGGACAGATACTCCTTCACCTTTTCCGGCTTGTCACGCGCCTTGCGGAAAACGACGTCCTGCATCTTCACATTCTTGTAGCGGGTAATCCTGTACGCCAGTTCCTCGGGCAGGATCTTTCGCAGGAAATTGGCGATCGCGTCTTTTGCGGGGCGGATCGCGAACCAGGTCGGGGTGCGTTGCAGCATCGTGACATGCGCCGCCTTGTCCGCCATCGCCGGGACGATCGTCACCGCGGTCGCGCCCGATCCGATCACCACGACCTTCTTGTCCGTATAGTCGAGATCCTTGGGCCAGAATTGCGGATGGACGATCTGGCCCTGAAAATCCTCGCGCCCGGTAAAATTGGCGTCGAACGGTGCGTCATAGTCATAATAGCCGGCGCCGAGATAAAGCCAGCGCGCCGTCGTCGTCGACGTGGCGCCCGCGGCGTCCTCCAGCGTGACAGTCCAGCGCGCCGCGGCGCTGTCCCAGTCGGCCCCGACCACCTTGCGGTCAAAGCGGATGCGCTCGCGGATATGGCGTTCGTCGACGATGCGATTGAGATATTCGAGGATCGCGGGGCCGTCGGCGATCGTCTTTTCATGCTTCCACGGCTCAAAGACGAACCCCAACGTATGCATGTCGCTGTCCGACCGGATGCCCGGATAACGGAACAAGTCCCAGGTGCCGCCCAGGTTGGCGCGGCGCTCGACAAGGGCGAAGCTGCGGTCGGGGCTATATTGTTGCAGGTGCACGGCCATGCCGATGCCCGAAATGCCGGCGCCGACGATCAGCACATCTTGATCCACCGGCGCAGCGTTTGCGTTTGCGGGGCGTTCCATCGTCGTGGTGCCTGCCATCATCCTGTCTCCCGACTATGTTTGGCCGCAGCTTACGCACCACGTTGCATTTTGCAATCGAATTGACGTTTACGGAAAGCCACGCCGGGATGAAGCCTGCTTGTCGCTGTCACAATATTGTCATAGGGGCGTAACGCTTTTGTCACCTTGGCCAGTCTGGCCGCCATTTCAGGAAAGGATGAAGTCTATGCGTCAGATCGCCGTCCTTCCCTATCGATTCGGCGGACCGGGTCAGGACGGAGCCACCGAAGTCCTGCTGATCACGTCGCGCGAGACGAAACGCTGGGTCATCCCCAAAGGCAATCCGCTGACCGGTATGACCCGCCACGCCGCGGCGGCGATTGAGGCCGAGGAAGAGGCCGGCGTCATCGGCGCGGTCTGTCCGACCCCGATCGGCAGCTATCAATATCGCAAGCGCCGCGCCAATGGCGCCGCGGTGCTGCTCGACGTCGAAGTCTTTCCGCTGGCGGTCACCAACGAACTCGCCGACTGGAAGGAAATGGACGAACGCGACCGCCGCTGGTTTCCGTTCGACGCCGCCGCAGCGGTGGTCGAGGAACCCGACCTGCAGGCGCTGATCCGCTCGTTCGGCGACAGCGGCTTTCGTGCCGCGGCGCGTCCGACGGGCGTTGTCCAGAATGTTGCTGAAAAAACAGGGGTAAGCCGAATGTTCGCATGGTTTCAGCGTTTGCTGCCGCGACAGGGAAATTTCTTTGAATTGTTTGAAAGCCACGCCGCGACCCTTGTCGCCGGCGCCAATGCGCTGTCGCGGATGCTGCAGGGCGGTGAGGGCATGGCCGACCATATCCAGGAAATTGTCGAGCGCGAACATGATGCCGATGCGATCACCCGCGAAGTGTTGCAAACGGTCCGCCGCACGTTCCTGACCCCCTTTGATCGCAGCGCAATTACCGACCTGATCGCGTCGATGGATGATGCGATCGACGAGATGCAGAAGACGGCGGGCGCGGTCGATCTGTATGACGTCACCGATTTCGAGCCCGAAATGCGCGATATCGCCGGGATCATCGTCGATGCGGCGCGGCTCACCGCCGAGGCGCTGCCGTTGCTCCGCAACATCGGCGCCAACGGTCCGCGCTTGCACGAGCTCACCGAACGGCTGGTCCGGATGGAGGGCCATGCCGACGAAATCCACGCCGCCGGGCTGAAGCGCTTGTTCCGCGAAATGGGCGAGGCGCACACCACGCAGTTCATCATCCGGCGCGAGCTGTACAGCCACCTTGAACGTGTCGTGGACCGCTTCGAGGATGTCGCGAACGAGATCGACGGCCTGGTCATCGACCACGCTTAAGCGGGGGCGCTCACGATGCACGAACTCGCTTTCCCCCTCCTCGTCGGCCTGGTCATCCTGGCGCTGGCGTTCGATTTTCTGAACGGTCTGCACGACGCCGCGAACAGCATCGCGACGGTTGTCGCGACGCGGTTGCTGCGCCCGGTACAGGCGGTGATCTTTGCCGCCTTCTTCAACTTCGCGGCTTATTTCCTGTCGGTGATCTTTCCCGAGTTGCACAAGGTCGCGGAGACGATCGGCAAGGGGATCATCGACAAGGATCTGGTGACCCCGGCGGTGGTGTTCGGGGCGCTGGTCGGCGCGATGTTCTGGAACGTCGTCACCTGGCTGAAGGGCATTCCGTCGTCGTCGAGCCATGCGCTGGTCGGCGGCATCGTCGGCGCCGGGGTCGCTCATGCGGGGTTCGAGGGGATCGAGTGGGCCGGGCTGAACAAGACCGTCATCGCCATCTTCCTGTCGCCGATGCTCGGCATGTTGCTGGCGATGCTGGTGATGCTGGTCAGCAGCTGGGCGCTGCACCGCTCCACCGCCAAATTCGCCGAAAAGACCTTTCGCCGCCTCCACCTGCTGTCGTCGGCGGCCTATTCGGTCAGCCACGGGCTGAACGATGCGCAAAAGACGATGGGGATCATCGCGGTGCTGCTTTATTCGACCGGCTATCTGGAGGGCGAGTTTCACGTCCCGCACTGGGTTGCGTTCAGCTGCTATGTCGCCATCGCGCTCGGCACCTTGTCGGGCGGGTGGAAGATCATCGAGACGATGGGCGGGCGGATCACCAAGCTGTCGCACCATCAGGGGTTCGCCGCCTCGACCGGCGGGTCGATCATGGTGTTCACCGCCAGCCTGCTCGGCATCCCGGTATCGACGACCCACACGATCACCGGCAGCATCATCGGCGCCGGCGTCGCCCGCCGGACGAGCGCGGTGCGCTGGGGCGTGGCGAGCAATGTCGTCGCGGCGTGGTTCATCACCATCCCCGCGAGCGCGATCGTGGCGGCGGCGTTTTACGGACTGACCCGCCTGTTCTGATCATTTTGCCGGGCGATAATCGACGCTGGCCCCGCCGACCATTCGCACCGGCAGGTACAGGCCGTTGCCATAGGCCTTGATCTGACCGATCGCAAAGCCGTCCACGTGGGTGCGGATGACGAACGCCCCCTCGCGGCGCTGGTCGACCGCGCGCTTGATCTTGCCTTGCAGCTCGCCAAGGTCACGCGCGAAATTCTGGGTCAGGGCGCTGGCGATCAGAGGTGCGAAGCCCTCGCTGCGGCCGAGAACCAGCAGCAAGTCGCCGCCGACCCCGTTGGTGTCGCCGTTGATCACCAGGTCGCTGAAATGCACCTCGGCCGAACCCGGTTTATTGACCGGCACCGCGGTCATCCAGATGCGGCCGTGGGTGGGCTCGCCGGTGCGATTGGCGAGCCGCATATCGACATCGACGCCGACCGCGATGCGCCCATCGGGCGCGCCATAGATCGTCGATTTGCCGAATTTGACCGTCATCGCGCCGACCTTTGGCAGGTCGAACGGCCGTGCCGACCGCTTCAGCAGCGCGCGATCGACGACGGGTTCGAGCTGGGCATAATCGGCGAGCACCGGCACCCGCACGTCGAGGTGCGGCTTGGGCGCTGCGCGGACCATGTTGGGCAGCGGGGTCGGCGACGGATCGGCCGGGCGGCCCGAAACAAAGGTTTCGGTGATCGCCTCGAGCCCCAGGTTCAACCGCATCTGCTGTCCCTCCATCCGGTACCCGCCATAGAGGATACGCTGCGGCGTCACGCGCATCCATACCGGCGGTTTGTTGCGATTGAGTTCGAGCGCGGTGAAGCTCTGCCGCCAGATGTCGGATGCCTGTTTGCGGATGTCGATCCGGGCGATCTCTTGGTTCACTTCGCGCTCGACGTCGCGCACGACGGGTTTCAGCTTGGCATCGGCCTCGTCGGTAAAGGTGATGCGTTTGCCCAGGAAATCGATCCCCGGCGCCTTGGTCCAGCCATAGCTGATCCGCGCCGTGCCGCGGGTGCGCCAGTCGGGGGTGATGTCGATCTTGACCCGTGCATGCGCCATTGCGGCGCCGGTCGCGGTCTCGCCCTTCAGCACCCCGCCGACGTCGCGCGCGGCGATCGTCGCGCTCAGCGGCATATCGACGATGATCTCGTCGCCTTCGCCGCGCAGCCGCAGCGGCCCGCGTGTCACGCGCCCGACGATGGTGCAGGGGATGGGCGGCGTGACTTCGACCTTCTTGCCAAAGACCTTGACCTGCTGCGGTTTGACGCACGCGCGCTCGCGCCGGTTGATCGTCCACAATGTCTTTGGCACCGCACGTTCGAGCGCCTGCTTGAGCGCTGTCGTATCGGCATTGATCGGCACCGCGATCAGCGATGTCTGCGTCGGCGAAGGCGCCTTGTCGGTGGCGCGCGGCGGCGGTTCGATGTCGACCTTGCGGTCGCAGGCGGTGAGCGTGGCAGCGACCAGAAAGGTCGTGGTGGCCAGTCGGGTTAGTCGCATGTGGTGCCCCTGATGCGGAATTTGCTGTTTATAACAGCGCAGGCGTGAAGGCGTTCCTTGCCGCGCGGTGCGGTGCAAAAAAGCACGGAAAACTGCGCAACTTCACTCGGGATTCGCGTTTCGTAGGCGCCATTCCTTGTCACCCCGAACGCGATCCGGGGTCCCGCTAAGCAGCGTCGCAAAGCGGGACCCCGGATCAGGTCCGGGGTGACGAAAGAGGCGAGCGTCGAAACGACGGAAAACTGCGCAACTTCACTCGGGATTCGCGGTTTGCAGGGGTAGGCAGGCGTCATCCCGCAAGGCTATGCGGCTCGCAGAATGTAGGACAGCGATTTTTCGGAGAGGGTTTTAGGCAACCACCCCGAACAGATCATGCTCGTCGGCATCCTCGATCGCGACATCGACAATATCGCCGGCCTTCAGCGTCGCCGCGACATCGCGCAGATAGACATGACCGTCGATTTCGGGCGCGTCGGCCTGTGAGCGGCCGGTCGCGCCGATACTGCCGTCCTCATCGGCTTCGCCGACGTCGTCGATGATCACTGGCAGCGTGCGGCCGATCTTGGCTTCGAGTTTCGCGGCGCTGATCGCGGCGGTTTTTTCCATGATCCGCTGGTAGCGTTCTTCCTTGACCGCTTCGGGCACCTGATCGTCGAGCGCGTTGGCTTGCGCCCCAGCGACGGGTTCAAAGCGAAAGGCGCCGACGCGGTCGAGCTGCGCTTCGTCGAGCCAATCGAGCAGATATTGGAAATCGGCCTCGGTCTCGCCGGGGAAGCCGACGACGAAGCTGGAGCGGATCGCGATGTCGGGGGCGATGGCGCGCCAGTTCTTGAGCCGTTCGAGCACCTTCGCTTCGTTCGCGGGGCGCTTCATGCGCTTGAGGACGCTGGGGCTCGCGTGCTGGAAGGGAATGTCCAGATAGGGCGTGAGCAGCCCTTCGGCCATCAGCGGGATGACCGCGTCGACGTGCGGATAGGGGTAGACATAGTGGAGGCGCACCCATGGGGCGCGGCCTTCGCTGGTCTGCAGCTGGCCGAGTTCGCGCGCGAGGTCGGTCATATGGGCGCGGACTTCGCGGCCCTTCCACTGGCGCGGATCGTGGCGGGTGTCGACGCCGTAAGCCGAGGTGTCCTGACTGATCACCAGCAGTTCCTTCGTTCCCGCTGCGACGAGCTTTTCGGCCTCACGCAACACGGCGTCGATGCGGCGGCTGACCAGTTTGCCGCGCAGATCGGGAATGATGCAGAAGGAACAGCTGTGATTGCAGCCTTCGGAAATCTTGAGGTAGCTGTAGTGACGCGGGGTGAGTTTCAGACCACCCTCGGGGACGAGGTCGACGAACGGCCCTTGGGTCGGCGGCGCGGCGTCATGGACGGCATCGACGACTTGCTCATATTGATGTGCGCCGGTGACCGCGAGGACATTCGGGAAGCGCGCGCGGATGACGTCGGCCTCATTGCCCATGCAGCCGGTGACGATGACGCGGCCATTTTCGGCCATCGCTTCGCCGATCGCCTCAAGGCTCTCTTCCTTCGCCGAGTCGAGAAAGCCGCAGGTGTTGACGAGCACGACGTCGGCGCCGGCATAATCGGGCGACAGGCCGTAGCCGTCGGCGCGCAGCTTGGTGAGAATCCGTTCGCTATCGACCAGTGCCTTGGGGCAGCCGAGCGAAACCATGCCGACCTTCGGCTGGGTGGGGAGGGTTTTGACTGTCATGATTGCGGGCGCGCATAAGGGATTTTTTGGGGTTTGTCACGTGGGCTGTGCTTGGCGCCGTCCATGCTTTTCTTCGTCATGCCGGACTTGATCCGGCATCCATGGCAGCGCCGAAGTCATGGACCCCGGATCAAGTCCGGGGTGACGATAGGAAAAATGGCGCCGGTTAAGACTTCCCCGCCAGCGTATCCGCAACAATCCGCCACACCCGCGGATTGATGCCGAGGCCCAAATGCGTGCTGTCGACTTTGATGTTGCGTGCCTGGTCGTTGTAGATGTCAACCGCGATGTCGGGGCCGACGATGCCGTCGCGGTCGGAGTAGATAACCGTCAGCGGCTGGGTCAGGCCTTTCAGGTTGCGGGCGTGGATTTCGCGCTCGATCGTATCGAAATCGCGATCGGCAAAACGTTGTGCGAGTGCGGTATATTTGGGGCCGCCGATGATTGGGGTGCCCATGGTGATAATCTCGCGGACGAGGCGCGGATGGGAGCGCGCGGTTTCGCGGGCGATGACGCCGCCAAGGCTCCAGCCGATCAGGGTGAGCCGCGCGCCGTCGGCCTTGACCCATTCGGTGGCCTGCGCCGCAAAGCGTTCGACGTCGGCGGCGACGCGGCCCTGGTTGCGGCCCATGCCCCAGTCGCGGACGTGATAGCCAAGGTGGCGCAGCCAGGCTTCGAGCGGCCGCATCGACAGCTCGCTGGCGCCATAGCCGGGAAGCAGCGCGATCGGGCGGCCGTCGCCGCGCGGGGCGCCGATCAGGTGATAGCCGCCAAGCCCGTAGCGCAGCAGGTCGAGCGGCAGCGCAAGCTCGCCGAGCTGCGCGAGCCGGGTCGGGGGCTTTAATCCGATGGGCAGCGGAACGTCGCGGGGCATCGCCTTCTCCCTTTCACATCGTTATAGTTTGTCGCCTCGGCACGGCATTGCAAGCCGATAAGGGGAGGGGACGATGGCGAATATGAACTGGATCGCGATTCTGGTCGCGGCGCTCGCGGGCTTTGTCGTCGGCGGGCTGTGGTACGGGCCGCTGCTGGGCAAGGCGTGGATGAAAGAACGCGGGCTGACCGAAGCCGAATTGCAGCAGGGCAATATGGCGCTGATCTATGGCACGACCTTGCTGCTCAGCATCGTGTCGGCGATTTTCCTGGGCCATTTGCTCGCGCATTTTGGCGACATGAGCGCGCGGTCGACGATGATGATTTCGGTCGGGATTGCGCTGGGCTTTGTCGTTCCGGCGATCGGCACCAATTATCTGTTCAGCCGCGCGAGTTTGAAATTGTTCGGGATCGACGCCGGATATTGGATTGCGTTCTATGCCGCGATGGGTGCGGTGTTTGTGTTTCTCGGCTAGCCGCCGGGCACGCTCGCTTCGCACTCTTCGCAGCGGATGACCTCGACGATCATGTCGCCGGGGGTGAGGCTTTGGGCTTCGGCCTCCCAAAAGCCGAAGGGCTTGCCGCCGCGATAGATACGCAGTCCGCGGCCTCCGCTGGCGAGCTGATCGATGCTGCGCCCGACCTCTGCGGCGGCGACCGGGCGTTCGCGCAGCTGGACGCGGCCGCCGATGCTGGCGAGGTCGGCCATGTAATCGGCGACATGCGCGCCCTGTGCCGACCCCGCGAGCAGCAGGCCAGTGAAGCTGACCGGGTTGATGACATTGTTGGCGCCCGCCTGCCGCGCCAGCAGCTCGTTGTCGTGCGCGCGGATCACCACGCTGATCGGGACCTTGGGCGACAGGTGGCGGACGGTCAGCACCATCAGGATCGAGCTGTCGTCGCGCCCCGCCGATACCAGCACCGCCTGTGCCCGCGCGATATGGACGTCGATCAACGTGTCATCGTTCGATGCGTCGGCCTGGAGCACGTTGCAGCCCATCGCCTCGGCCTCTTCGATGCGCGACGCCGACTGGTCGATGACGACGATGCACGTCGGGTCGGTGCCGCGCGCGATCAGTTCCTTGACCGCCTCGCTGCCGCTGACGCCGAAGCCGAGGACGACGATATGGTCAGTGAGCTGTGCCTGGATGCGGGCCATGCGCCATTTTTCCCATGTGCGTTTGAGGACGAAATTATAGGCGGTGCCGACAAAGATAAACAGCACCGCGATACGGATCGGGGTGACGATCACCGCCTCGATCAGGCGCGAGCGGTTTGAAATCGGCGCGATGTCGCCGAATCCGGTCGTCGTGACCGAAATCATCGTGAAATAGACGACGTCGAGAAAGCTGATGTGGCCGTCGTGATGGTCGATCAAACCCTCGCGATCGATCCAGTGGACCAGCACGACGATGCCGATCAGGAAAAAGGCCAGGCTGAGCCGCGCCAGGACGTCGGCCCACACCGGCCATTCGCTGGCGCGGCGCAGCGGCTGGAAGCGGTGCTGGAGCTTGAGCTTTTGCGCGGGGCGTTTGCTCATCGGGGCGGCAATTGTTTCATCGGATCAACGGGTATGCGATTTTTGCGCAACTGGAAATGGAGTTGCGACGTCTGGACTTGCCCGGTCGCCCCGGCGCGGCCGATGACGTCGCCGATCCGCACCGCCTGACCGCGCTGGACGTCGATGCGGGCGGCATGGCCATAGGCGCTGACCCAGCCGCCGCCATGGTTGATCAGGATCAGCCCGCCATAAACGCCGATCTGGTCGCCGGCATAAGCGACGACGCCATCGGCGGTGGCGCGGA
>Ga0209232_1000912_pt1 | contig 16849 bp, 16 predicted proteins | sample ETNvirenome_2_60_FD_184066 | JGI IMG/M metagenome (GOLD analysis project Ga0209232, IMG submission 184066) | Marine viral communities from the Pacific Ocean - ETNP_2_60 (SPAdes) (version 2) | ecosystem: Environmental > Aquatic > Marine > Oceanic | place: Pacific Ocean | collected 2013-06-22
AGACCAACCTAATTGAAGTTTGCTAGAGTAGATGAGTAATTACCTATCTAAGGAATGGATGACTACAAAGAAGTATCCCAAGAAAAAGAAGAAAAAGACAACGAAGAAAAACCGTCTAGGGTAGCCACATTCATACAAATTTCCGTTGTCTACTGGGCTTTGGCGGTAATTTCTTGGAGCTACTTCAATCCAAACCCTACTAGGCAAATTGATACTACATTCTGTGCCGGATTATTATCTTCCGTTCTTAGCCAAGTAGCTGGCATCACAACAAAGAAACCCGGTAGTGGTAACGGTAAAAACAACAACAAGCCTCGTAAAGATCCTATAACTGGTAAAAACATTGGGCCAGATGGCCGTCTAGAAAAATGAGACATCTACTTCTCCTCCCACTGGTATTTATCCTTTCTCCTGCGAGAGCCGACATCACTCATACCATGCAGTCAGTTGTTTCCGTGAGTACGCTCGGCGCAAGTACGACTGCGAATCGAGTTGGGACAACGGTAAGTTTGCAGGGATCGAATGTCACACCAACTTCAAATTCAGTGGCGGGCGCGATAGGTAGTTTAGATTTAGCTGACGCAGGAATAACAAGTGGAATCCCAACCGTAGACCATGACACGACTTTTTCCGTTACTACAGCAGGTGATTCATGGTCTGTGCAAGAAACTTACCTAGAAGGAGATGCTCAACCATCTCTACTTTCAGCTACGGTGACTGACGGGGTTATACCTGCGCTTCCAATTTTCTCAGATGTCACAAGTATTTCAGGAGGAGACCCCGGATCTGTCACCATGACTCTTGCTTCTGATCAAGCGATGACTGTATCTCTAGCAGATATGGGAGCAGGTACGACAGCAACGATGCAATCGACAATTTCCCTTGAGATCGACTAATGAAATGGTTATTCCTTCTGTTTCTTATCTCACCTGTAAGAGCTGGAAGTATTACTCCCCGCTTCACAACAGGCCAGATGGAAAGTTCGTCTCGCAGTGTTCAAACGATAGTCGAGACGGTGGTTACTCAGAATTTCCGCAGTGGTTATTCTTATCAGGCTCAGGGATCTGGCATAAAACTTGTATCTGGGCAATCCATATCACCCGACGCTATCTACACAGAATCACAATCAGCCGGAGGTGTTTCATTTAGATGGGTGACACCAGACATCGACAACAAACCCCAATGGACATTAGCGAATCCCGATTCTGGAGATTCCTTTTCACTGGTCGAAAATTTCCTCGCTCCCGGCCTCGACGCAGTTTCAACAGTTCAGAGAACTATCAACACCGAAACTACGCAAACCAGTTTAAGTATCTTTTCTCACTGACCTTAATAACCTTTAGCAGTCCAGTTTTAGCCAACAATACAATTAGTTCCCCCAGTGCATCTAGTAGCGGAACAGTGATTAATAACGGGTATCAAACGATTAATGGAAATTTCCCAACTCACAGGTATAGCAATGGAATACAGTGCCAATTACCTACATTAGCGTTCACACCATTTGTTACTCAGGGAGAGAACTTTTCACTACCAAGAAATACAATTAGTCGAACAAATATTTACGACAACGAGGAAGATGATGATGGTAATTTAATTAATCCGGGCCGCATACTGTATGTGGCTGAACAAGAACGACTACAACAAACAACTTTTAATCTCAACTACGGTGCGACGCTCAGTTTCCAAATCCCACTAGGAAAGAAATTTAATGATGAGTGTTTAGCTGCTGCTAGAACACATCGCCAAACTCAAGAGTTTATGTTGAAGGCCAAGAAATTAGAGGTTAATTTGTCAAGACTTAAAGTTTGCGCCGAGCAAATGAAACTTGGAGTCAAATTCGTAGGAGAAGATGAGGTAAGTTGCAAAAATATCGTTATTACATCTGTACCAAACCAAGTATTACCCCATACGCACAAATTAGAATCTACGTTTCAGGAGACTTCTTCTCTTCCTTCTTCCCAGTAATTTTCTTGATTACGTTTTTTATAATCGGTTTGATAGCGTTAAGGATTAGTGGGGCTGATACTGCTAAAAGTGCAGTCGCCGTTGTAGACATAGCTTGACCCGGCGAGGGGAAATAAGTTTCTGCATACGTGACTTTCTCCCAAACGGGTAAGCAGTCACCATCTACAACTTCAAACTTAACGACACGCTCTAGCCTCTTCTCATTAGCAAAGCTTCCAACACGAAGGGAGGCATTTGGATCTGGACAAGGTTTATCAGTTTCCTCTTCATCTTTCTTTCTAGGTAATGACTTAAGTTTTTGTTTTTGTTGAGTTGGTTTTTGACTTGTTTTAGTACTGGTAGGTTCTGTATAAACCAATCGATTAGGGTCATATCGCATGGGTTCATAGGAAGGAACCTGACCCTCTGGGCAAACATTCGATACCCCATTTTTATCTGCCCAAAGTAAAGAGGGATTACGTGAGATTTCTAAATCTCGGTGATATAGGTGACAACCCGGAACAAGACCTGTTAACGAATAACCAGTAAAGAAAGGCGACTCAGGTATATCAATTGTCGGAATTTTAATCTCAGGTATCTTGATCTCTGGCACTACTTAATTAAAAGGTAGCCCTATACCTGTTGTAGTAGGAAGACTTTTCTCAATTGATTTGGGTACAACGTTAGAAACTTGCCCCATAATTTTCTCTTTGACTTGCTCTTCAAACTGAGGTGAAGAAACATACCGGTATAAAAGGAAAGATCCACCAGCTAGTGAGGCACTGACAATAAGCGCAACACAAGCAGCAGCATCAATGATTTTACGAACCATGACTTAACTAAGTTGAGGGAACAAAAGACCCTTGAGTAGGGGTTTTCTCTTCTGAAATTTGAAGTTGCAATGATTCTTCAATAGCTATTACCTGATCAGACCCAAGACCTCCCTTCACACTGGTAATAATCTCAGCAGTTGTAAGATCCGTTCTTGCGGTTAAGCTTTCAGGTCTAGCTAAAGAAATACTGCCATAACTAGAAGCAGAATAAGATCCATCGACTCGTTGAACTGTGTAATGGGCCGTATGAACAAACCCATCACTGAGGTCATAGTCTGTATTAGCTAGACCCCAAGATGTAGTTGCCATAATTAGAAAGGCTTACCAACAGCAGTTGTAGCAGGAGTTAAAGCGGTATCAATCGCAGCTTCTACAGCAGCAACACCATCAGTTCCTAAAGCAGTTTTAACCCAACCGATGCAGGTAGCAGCATCTAGAGAATCGTAAGCTTTGAAATCTGATGGAAGACTAGAAGGCTTAACGAAATTCACTTCACCTGTTTGTCTGGAATCAGGTGCTTCTGTGTTATCAGAATCATCAATCGCTTTGACACGATAGATAATTTTATTAACGTGATTGTCGGAAATGTCACGTTCCATCGTGTTCACTTCCCAAGTTTTTACAATTGCCATAGTTATGTAACTAAGTTGAGTTGTCTAATAAGAGTTTAACCCTCTTGAGGTGTTTCAACAGAGCAAGCTGCCGTCTCTTCTTCTTTGATCATCTGTTCTAGTTCTGCGTACTGTGCATTTTTAACAGTAAAGTCAGCATAAACTTGTGAATTTTCTTTTTCTTTTTGCTGAATCTCCTGTTTCAACTTATTAATTTGGTCATTAGCAGCATTGAAAGTGTTAGCCAAAGCTTCCGCTTCTGCCTTACGAGCATCTCTGCGTTCGATTAATGTTGACATAAGAAAATGTTAGATAATAAAAGTTTAAATGTAAAAAGAATTTACTCCATACGGGTATTACGTCCAAGGTGTAAATTGTTGTAAGCCGTATTGGACAGCTACGAGTTTTGTTTCACTACCAGTAAAGGTAATGGCTTCTTGAGCTATACCTATAATCATTGATGGGTTAGCGGTAGCTTTTTGTCCTATACCTGCTGTAGCAGAAGAACAAATACCATCACCTATCTCGATGTTTCCACCAGCATTATTAACAAGAATATGACCGTCACCTAATACATAAACATGGTGCATATTTGGACCATTGTCTGGTCTATTATTCATTGAGCCGGAGTAGGCTCCTAATACTTTCTTTGAATTAGCTGATTGAGTTTTTTGTACTTTATATATAATACCTCTTTCAGTACTAGATCCATCTGGATTTTTCTTATATTCAATATCAGTAGTTTCTAATAATGTTCCATAAGGATAAGCCATTGATTCATCAGATGGATTATCAGCATCAGGAACAATACAAGGGTGAGCAGCAGTAAAAGGATCAAGTGATAAGGTGCCGTTAGTGAATAGTAAATGACCTTGAGTTGTACCATTTCCATCTTTCACTTCTAGTGCGACGTTCGTACCAGACGAATCATCTTTACCGCATTGAATTAGTATTCCATCTCTATTATTATTATTTCCTTGATTTTCAACTTTAATAACAGGGCCAGATCTTCCATCATTTCCTGCATACATGTAACCATTCGTCCCATCAAAGAATATTTGTAGATCATCTCCACCACCACAAACTAATTTACCGCTATCTGGTAAATATAATTCACCTGAAGCACCTAAGTTACCGACACAATAAGCACCACCTGAATGGGTATAAAATTTCTTACTGCCGTCGTTATAGAGTTCGGTAGCTCCAGTTGAGCCAAAGAAAGCCATATAACTATTATCAGCAGCATTTTTAACCTGTAGCCCACCAGTTAATATCTTTATACCACCTGTACCCGTATCGTTTATATATGAGTTAGATCCATCATGGTAGATTTGTAGATCTGCACTAGAACCGAGTTTTATAATGTCATTATCTTCCATCACTACATGACTAGCGACGTGTAGTTCTCCGTGAACAATTACACCGCCTGTGTAAGTATCTAGTTTCTTACTGCCGTCCCAATAGAGTTCTACGGCTCCGTTTTGAGTAGCCTTAATCATTACTTCGCTGTCAGCAGCGTTAGTAAGCTGAAGCTGACTAGTAACTATAGATAATCTTCCAGTACCAGCATCTTTTATGAAACTGTTGTTTCCGTCATGGTAAATTTCTAAATCATTACCACTTCCAAATAATAATTTTTTACTGTCTTTAAAACGTGCTCCTGTGGCAGTTGATTCAAATACTTCAGTACCACCGTCTTGAAAAATTATATGACTACTATTAATAATTAAGTCGCCTGTACCTGATTCATTAATGTAGCTGTCCGATCCATCATGGTAGATTTGTAGATCATTACTTGTTCCAAACCGAGACTGAGAGTTATCAGGGTGATCGTCATTTCCAGTAACATAAGAATTACCTGTGATAGTAATTCCACTTGTGTGGATGAGAAGTCTTTCAGTATTACCAGTAGAAAAAGCTAAATTATTATCTGCTGGTCTGTATATTGCTGCTGCTGTATTTGGAGTTGATATTGAACCAGAGAAATCAATATAAGTACTATTCATGTTTAGATTAGTACCACTTATTTGAACACCACCACTAGTTGTCTCAAGCTTCTTAGAGTTGTTGTAATACAGTTGTACCGAGCCATCAACATTAAATCTTCCTAGTTCTTCCGTTGCATCTTTTCTTAAAAAGATACCACTTGAGGAAGTAGTTAAAAATAAACCTCCCCCAGTATTTTGAATCCCTGAGTTCGTACCATCATGGAAGATTTGCAGGTCATTACTAGCACCCGCAGTAAATTTCCCGTTATCTGGAACGTTAACTACTCCTGCACTGGTAATTGTTAGTCGTGTTGTAGGTGTAGCTGATCCATCTGCTGTCGTACTAAATACCAAACGACCCGGCATATCATTAGCACCCGGAGTGCCGTCTACAAATGCTTCAATAGTTGCGCCACGTGTATTTAAATCTGTACCATCTGCCCCTGTAAATCTTATTTCTCCTAAGCCATCATTATCTTGGACAATAGTATTAGAACCAACTGCGGCTCCTCTAGACTTACCCAAAACTAAAAAAGGAGTTCCATTATCCGCAGCATTTCTTACAAGAGAAACACTAGAACTATTAGCTGTTGTTCCTTCTATTTGAAATATTCCTGTTATACCTCCAATTTGCCTAGAGCTTGAATGTCCAACAAGCAACCGACCTGAACTATCAACTCTTAAAGCTTCACTTCCTCCTATCCTTGTGGCTAAATAAGTAGCATCAGATTCTAATTCTGCATAGATTGTCCCGTAGTCATTAGAAGCAAATCTGACCTGAGCTAAATCATCTGCACTTCTACCTCTAATTGCCATTGCATAACCAGAGGCATTAGCTATTACATCTAAGGGAGTAGATGGTGTTGCTCCATTGATTCCTAATTTTGTAGGGATTCTTACATCAGTCCCATTAACACTTAATCCCTGAACTCCACCAGCAGCCAGAGAGACACTATTAGTAGCAAAGTAAACGCCTGAATCAGTATCAGCTCCCGTCAAAGCTGGTGCTGCATTTGAAGCATTTGGCAAGACAAGAGGGTTAGTAAGAGTCCCTCCTGCAAGAGCTAAATAAGTACTATTTGAGGTAGAGCGTTCAGCGGAAGTAACCGCTGCTAAACCAGCCGGGGTAACAGATCTTGTTGTTGAAGTACCGGTTGTTGTCTCAGTATTTGTTGCGTATTCACTAATTCCGGCGACTGTTGTAGAAGCTGCCGGAGTGGTCAAACTTCCGGGGCCAGCCATCTTAACGATGGTGTTATCACTAGCCCTCATGTAGATACCGAGGCTATTAATATTTGCGTTTAGCGCTAATTCACCAACAGCAGCTAAATGAGTTGTAGTTGGTACAGAGTTTTCAACAACGCTGTTTTTCAGCGTGATCTTAATAGCCATGAGGTCTAATGCTTATACAAGCGGTGGTCGCCTATATCCATAGGTGCCTCAAGTTTAGCTCACTTACCTCAGTTGAGTTAAATTAATAAGTCCCGCCAGCTATCTCAGATACGTTTACCCAAGACCCGCCAGCTTGCAATTCTAAAAACTGTCCTGCTGTTGAGCTTGAGATGGTGACATCGTTTAGATCATCTAAACCAAGAGTTGGAGCATCACCAGCGTTAATATCAATCCTTTGCCACCCACTTAGACCATTACACATGGCCCAATCTCCCACGGTAAAACTGACCCCGCTTACAACGGCAGTTCCACTACCTGCGACACCACATACCGCGTAAATTCCAGTTAAAGCAGCGGTTCCAGCGGGTAAAGCTGTACCCGCAGTTAGTCCGGCAGAGACCCCAAATGTTGTAAGAGTTGAGATAATGCCCGAAGTAGCATCGAAGACACCTGCGTACCTGAGATTTTCTTCTGCTAATCGACCAAAACCTACGGCATACCAAGAGTTTCCGTTGAATATGCGTAGCTGACCAGACGACTCCTGTAACCAATAAACGCCCGAAGGTAGGTTAGTAATATCAGGTTGCGCTTCTTGTATAAATGAGATCGCTCCACTAGCCAACTTATCCATCGTCACCGCATTGTCTGTGATGAAGGATGTTCCAAAAGTTCCACTGGTAATTTTCGATGCAGCTAGTGATGGAATATCACTCGCAACTAAGTCTGCTCCAGACGTAACAATTCCCTGAGTAGAAACTGTGACCTTTCCATAAGTACCACTAGCGACTCCGCTATCTGCGATAGTTAAAACTCCATTACCATCAACAGCTAGAGGAGAGGATGTTGCAGGAACTTTGACGGCTCCAATTGCACTAACCGTAGCTACTGGTAAATCAGTCCCGGCTAAAGCTTGAGTAGATGTAATTTGCCCGAAAGCGTTGAAAGTAATCCCAGATCTACTTGCAGCAGTTATTGAATTTGCTATTGATATTGCACCTAAAGCAGTAACAGATAAACCACCGGCAGAGGGAACAGAAACAGCACCGATATTACTAACTTCGGCTTCAGGGAGATCACTCGGTACTAAAGCAGCCGTTGAGGTAATTAAGCCCTCTGAATTATATGTAATTCCACTACGTGCGGAAGCACCTCCACTAACCGCATTATTAATACCCAAGTTACCGCTTGTACCATCTACATTCAGCGACCGATCTATATTACTTGCATTTAATTTAACCGGTAAAATAGTACCATCGGTTATTTTAGATCCATCTATACCACTAGCAATTTTGACATTTGTCACGGCTGACGTAGCTATGGCTGCCGTATCCACGGCGTTGTCAGATAGCTCCGTACTTGTAACGCTGTTTGTACCTAACTGAGTCGAAGTTATAGTCGCATCTAATAATTTAGTACCTGCAATACTTCCCGCTAATTTATCATTAGTGACCGCAGCGTTATTAATTTTAGCCGTTGTAATTGCTGAGTCCTGAACAGCCAAAGTATCCACAGAACTGTCTGCTAATTCTGAACTTCCAATCGCATTTGGAGCAATATTTCCCGCTTGGATTGTATTACTTGCGATGTGACTATTTGTAATAACCGCGCTTCCTATTTCGCTTGCCCCCACAGCGTTTTCAGCTATCTGCGTAGCTGTTACAGAATCAGTCCCTAGCTGCGTTGAAGTCAAACTTGACGCTGTAATTTTTGCTCCCGGTATATCGCCGTTTGATAGGTTTAACTTGGTATAAGCGATCGTCGTATCTGATAACTTACTACCTTCAATACTTCCTGCTAATTGAGCATTAGTAATCGTTCCACTAAGACTAGATGTAGGATAATTAATTGCATCTGTCAGATCCAGAGCTGGAGTTGCATCTGTTGAACCTAAAACCAAATTTAAGCCGCCCAGACTGATACTGGAATTAGCTAACTTCGCATTAGTTATATTTGCATCTAGAACCGAGGCGGTGACAATCGAATTAGCACTTAAGGGGTAACTAAGAGCAGTCGCGGGTATAGAAGCCGCATCAATTAAAGCAACTCCCCTTTGAACTAAGTCTTTTGACGTTACTTTCTTGGTCTCACTCGCGCTAATATCTGCGACTGGGAATACATCAACAGCTTGTAAACCTGCTCCAGATAGGGCCGGTAATTGACTAATACCTAAATCTGGCATGGCTTTCTACTTAACTTGGTAAGGTCACTATAGAGTAATTCTAGTCTGTATCTTCAATAGTGATCTTATCTCCGTCTTCTTCGAGTATTAATGCACCATCTTCCTGTAATAAGTTGAAGACAGGAGTACCACTTCTCAAGTGAAAAGGACCGGTTGTAACAAAGTCTATTTTTGTAGAAATAAGCCCTTCTGTAGGAACTGAGACAACAACATTAGAAACTAAACATTCAGCTTCGTACCAAACACTAGCTACACTGGTGTTTCCGCTGTAATAGATATAAAATTCAGCCGCAAAATCAGCACCTTGCTCCATTCTTAAAATTAATTGAGCTAGATAAGAAGGAAACTCTGGGGCGTTTGTTGTGTAATGGGGGTCACAAATCAAATACTGGTGTTGCCATAAGCACGTCATAGTACCTTGACCAGAAATTAAACCTCGATCAAATTGCGATTTAAACTCCTCACCTAAATTGGTGAGATCTACTGAGTCTCTCGTCGTTGTTATTTCATACTCTTTAATATTGGCGACACAGCGATACCGAGCATTATGAGTTGTAATACGAACCTCTTTAGAAGAGGACGGCTCAACCAAAGTCACAGCATTTGACAGCCCTCCACTAAGAGCATTTTCAAAATTGTCGTAAAGGCGAATCCCTCCAACTTCATCGACATTAATAAACTTTTTAACATCAGGAAAGGAATGACCTGAAACTAATTCAAGGGTTGATCCATCAACAGTTTCAATTTCAACCTGATCTCCTGTAATTAGTGAATTGGATTGAAAATCAACAGAAAAACGCTTTTTCGTGACATTGACATCTGAAGGGTCTAGTAAAGTAACTAACCCCTTACTTGTTGTATCTCGCTTTAATTCAACGAGACCATTTGATCCAAAATAAATTGCCACAGATTAGAAGACTATATTTGCCCCTGTTCCTAGTGGTGCGCCATCTACCTCAAAACTAATATCCGCAGCTAATACTTGACCTACTGCGTTTGTCATCGAAAGACTGGTTATGTATGCGTAGAAATCAAGATACCTTTTATCAGTAGATCCGTCATCTATTAAAAGCTTTAATCTTACGTTGGAAGCTTTCGTTGTACTAGCCGCACCTGCTGTCGATCCTCCAGACGGCTTAACAAATTTCTGTAGAAGTGTTGATACTCCCCCCGCACCTGTATCCGCACCAGATTCAGAGTAATAATAGATTGAGCAACTACCCGTGATACTTCGGATACCGGGAATTATTGTTCGATCTGTATCCTCTAAAGACACTGTTTCTAGAACAGCTTGACTTGCAGTGAATGACCAAGATCTTACTTTTGCTACTCTCCCAGTATCATCTACAAATAACTGGCCGTCTTGTCCTGAATAAAAATTAGCCATTCGAGCGCAACTTAACTTGGTTGCTTTCTATTCTAGTCCCCATCGTAGCAAGCTACAAATTTACAAGAAAGATTATTGGTTCCGGGTTGAACACTGGTTACTTTTGGAGGTCCGTCATATCTCCACTTCAAACCACTGTTAGTCCCACTACTTATCAAATCTCTCAATTGCAATTGTTCAATTCCTTGCAAACCATTGTCTTTACCAAAAGTCACGTTGTTCCACTTACTGTTGACTGTCTTGTAGTTAAAGAGAACATCTGAAACAAACGAATCATTTACATTGGTAAAACCTAGAGTCAATGTTGCATTAACAGCCTTATTTCCATAGCGAATAACACTCTTAGCACCATTTTGAGCTTCAAAAACAGTCTGAGGATATTCACCAGCGGTAAAAGATCGACTGCTAGGAGCAACAGTGTCAGGGAAAGAGTAATCAGTCATTACGTAAAGTCAGCAGCAGGCCATTCCAGAATAGCTAGTGAACCTGAATCAGTTAAAGGTACGTGACTACCTGCAATCTCAATTAATCCCTCTTCTCCGTAACTGAGTGATTCAACTTTATACACCCGGTCTGACTTATTCGTTTGCTTAACTGTAAATACACTGTTAAACAGATTTGCATCTGTCGTTTTACCATCTACGACAGTCAACTTAGCTTCAGCTACTTCATCCATAACTTTATCTGTAGTGGGATCAACGCCCGGTCTCCAATAATAAATTTCTGCGTCGGTTAAGGTATCTTCTCCAATTGATTGAACCGTTCCATCAGAACTAATTGATCCGTTCTCAAATCTGGAAGTATGTGTGCTTTCTGAATACAGTCTGAAATATTCACCGGGGGCTAAGAACATCGCAGCTTGTGGCGTTGTCTCGAAAGTAACTCCATGATCTACAAGTTGCCGAACACGAAGCGCATACTTTAGGAATGTTTCTGCATGAGTTTCAGAAGTACAAAAATCAGTTAAATCAAAAGTCTCCTTCGGGTCTTGTTCACTTCCTCCGATGTAGTCACTGTTACTTTGCTCATGGGCTAAACGTAAATCAAGTACTTTTCTTTCGGGAAATCCATTTGCTGTTTCACGTCTATATAAAGCCCTTGCTTGGAAAATTTGTCTTTCTTCTGCGCTAAGAAAGCTTACTTTCAGATTCTTTATATTACCGTCAGTAAATAACGCTTTTATTTTTAAGTTACTGGTACCATCAGGATCACTGAAACTAGCCGAATTTTTTATGACAAAATTACTGTCATAGGGAACAGCAGGCATGAGTGAAAACTTACCCCCTAAGATTGTGAAATCTAGGAAGCAATAACCAGCCATTTCAAAGATAAACTCTCTTAGGTTTTGTCCTTCAGTAATAACTCCATCCCAATAAAAACCGTTAGCTTCACAGAACTTAGCCGCAATAGTCATTCGATCTTTATCAACAGCTTGAGTACCAATCAAATCACCTGCGCCTATTTCTGGATCAGTTAATAACGCATAAGCAATTTCAGGAAACAGGTTGGTTGCTTCATTTACTTCCTTTTCAGGTAAGTATAGTAAACGCTCCATTTTTATTCCTCTCATCAGATACGCTGAAAATTGAGAGAAAGATGTCCACTCTTTTGAACTATTTATACGTAACCCTGCATAGGCAAGACCCGTATAGTCGATGTCAGTACTTTTATGTTGCTCGTTTACATATACGATTTCGTGCTCTGGTTGATTTAGATGACTAGATTGTTCAGCGTCATAACGAACAAAATCAGCAATAGCATCGTAAGGATTTAAGTTTCTACCAACAGGCCAAGGATCATCAGTTACTAAAGCACCGCTATCTGTTATGACGATAACTTCTATGTCGTAAGACTTAGTAGGAACAGTAAATTTAACCTTATCCCCTGATCTATAATTTTCTCCTATTTCTATTATTTCCCATGTAACACTCTGCGGTTGATTTGCATATACGCGGACTTTAAATTTACAACCGGTTCCTACTCCTGTGACGGTGGTAGGAGTAATGTCATGTTCAGTATGTGAATCTGAACCCTTATCCCACTCATACTTTTTGACAGAAAACTCTTGGTCCCTTGAGTTTGCCCAAAACTCTGTACTACCTGAGTTGATTGTTCCCGTACGGTATTGATAACCATCTTTATCTATTGACCACGTTTCATTACCAAGAATGTCACTTATATTTCTAGGCCATAAATTATCGCTATCCCATTTGTTATTAACAGAGCCCGCGTAATGCTTATTAATCTGACCTATTTTTTGTCCTCCAAAATACATGTGAAGGTTAATGTTGTACCCATTTTTTCCGAATCTCTTTGAATATGGTCTATTAAAATAAGCACCAGATGAAACCCCATCATCGTAATCATCGCTATAATTTTTTTCTTCGACTAATACCCAACCTTTAGAAACTGGTATTCCCTTACCGTTGTCATAGACATTTAAAGCTAAGACACCAGAATTTTCGCTATTCATTTCTGGTAATTCCCCTAAATACCATTCAGGGTTACTGGCTGCGTTACCGGTTAGTACAAATAAATTGCCTGAGTAATAAACATCAAAAATATCACTTGTATTTTCAACTTTACTGAGTGATTCTTTTTGAAAAAGTCTAATTTTAGTAACAGCATTATCTCTCAATTTCCTTTGAATTAGGTTGCCCGGATATGGCATAAATCTAAATTCATACTGATAAGCATCTGAATGATTAATGCGAATAAAATTATATTGAGGTTGAGGCGCGTTTCCTCTAACTGCAAAGGGAATATCACCATCTATATATTTCCATTCCTCTACTGGATGTGCGCCTGCAATGCGTCCTTGTAATCTAAAAAAGCTATATCGCTTGATGTACTTAGACATTTGACCTAGCTGAATATTACCGTTGTCGTCCTCGTAGTCCTTGACTGTTCCGGGTTGGTCGTATGTGATATGGCCGGGATGACTGTTGACGTTTGAGAAACCTGTTATCTGTCGCCAAACTGTTGATTTTAGACCTATCTCAGTTACTTGACACTTCGTATTGGTTGAAACTGTACCAACAGCCGCCCTTTGAATAGTAGTCAATTCATAGGGTTGATGAGCAAGTTCTATAGCAGCCTGTCCATTAGCATTTATCTTGCCTCCATCAGTAATATCAAAAATCGCTTCTACTTTTGTACCGGTGTCTGGTATCCATATTTTACTCGTACTTCCGTAGTTAATATTTTTACAAACCGCTAGAGCTGAACCTATTAAATAGGAATCTCCCAAGGCTAAGTTGTTATCACCATTAATCCGATCAGCGTCTACAGATGACTTAACATCTTCCATTCCCCACGGGTTAAATTCATCGTCAAAATGTTCCTGCTCTGCGGGATTTTGATCAGAAATAACATACTTAGCTTGCCACCCTTTTTGAACACCAACCATCCCACCTGCTGAATTAAATATCGCAGATCTATGATTATGTACTCCAGATGGAAGACCATAAGCGTAGGTAATAGCTGAATATCTAGGGAACGCTGTTTCTATTTTTGTTCTTTTCTTGTATAAATCATCTTTATTACTTTGTTCTAAACCTTCTCCTACCAATACCAATTCATAAGGAACCATGAATCTCATGGAATTTGCCATTGGTGAGAACGCGCCAAATTGCGTTTGCGTACCCGGTGTTCTTGTCCCACTAAATACATGAGGCATAGGCTTACCCTCTCGATCCCAATAAACGGAAAAGACATCAGCAAAATCACCCGGATCATTAGCTAGAGAACCCTCACTGTATCTATCCGTGTCTAAAATCCTGCCTCCTCCAAGCTTGTTATAAAGGGCTATTTTTGCATTGATATAATTAGCTAAAGTTGTGTCACCTATCGCATAACCAGCGAAATCAGGAGGAGTCTCTAAGTCTCCTTTAGACAATAAAAATAAACCTCTTAACTGTTGCCCTGACCAATTACTTCGCATCTGAGACCAAAGTAACTTGGTATTGATTCGTACTCCACCATGCCCGTCTTCTCGTCTCGTAAAAACTAAGGGGATAATCTCACCTAACTCTGCTAAATCTTGGAATGAATTAAAACCTGTCTGCGGAGCAAATCTACGATTACCGCTTTGTCCTGCTGTTGTAAGTGAAGGGGGTGATTTTGGCTGTCGGGGCTTGGGTGCCATAAGACTGGCTATATACCCAACTGCTATTCCTATAACAATGTTTAAAAATATTTGTCCTCCCGACGATCCAAGCCAAAGAACAAAGGCTTGACCATTTTGAATATCAGGTATGTGCTCATATCCCTTAGCTCGTTTACCGATCTGCGACTCGGTTAAGTCAAGAAAGTAAAAATATTCAGCTTCGGTTAATCCAAGGGTATGACAAAGTTCCGCTTCTGCGGGTAATAGTATTCTTCGACCTGCAACACGCCGGTGGGACTCCAACGCGCCTCCGACTCTCCGCAATTCAGCCATCCGTCCTCCCAATAAATGCAAAGGCCATAACCTGTATCTGATCTACAGAGTCCAACAGTACATAGTTTAAGGGTCTTTGTCTTAATTCCCCATAGTTCTAACTGCTCTTTAAAGATTGAATAGTCTTTTTTCTTTAATCGTCGATACCAATCTCTTGTTGGTTCGGGTGATTTAATACCGTAATTAAGTAAAACTGACCTAGCTAAGGATAAACAATCAACGGCTTGATGTCTCTCTGGTGTTGCTCCTAACCGGTAAGGCATACCGATGATGTGAGCAGGATTCATAAATTCTGAATATCACCACTGGTAGGTAGCGCACCTACGATGTCAGAGGTTAATACAGAAGTCGGAGCGTTACTTCCAACCGCGTCAATTGCAGAAGATAGCAAGATTTCAACAGTCTCAAAGTCATACGACATTGAGGCGGCTAACCAACTATCACTGGTTAGTGTTCTTTTGATATTGAAAATTTCAGTTGAACCGCCGGTGTAAGTAAAGAGAGTTGGGTCAGCAATACAAACACATACTTCAATATGCCACTTCTCTTTAACCGCTTGTCTTGCTTTATTCATTGCTAGGACGTTATTGGGAAAAACTAAAGCCGCTTCTAAGTTGTCGCCTGTCCTATTCTTTGCTGCTCCCTGATATAAAAAAGGAAGGTAATAATACAATTCATTGTTATATCCACCGGCGGCAGCTCCTTGAGATTGATAGGCGATTACGTTATGAAAATTCAGCTTGTATTTAACGAGATCAATATCTCTTGATTCATTTGTTAATGGGTCAGTTGTTCTTTCTCGTCTTCCATTTTGGTACATAGCTTTTCTGTTTCCGTCAGCGTCAGTTAGACGGATTAATACGACTAAAGTTGTGATGCTCATAAACCAATCCTTGCGCGTTGACTACGAGAGTTTTTGAGTTGACTTAAGACTTTACTTTGACCAGCTTCCGCGCCTCGCTTCGCTGCTGAGTTGATGATCTCAGGAACCGCAGACTTCGGAACATATTCTTGCTCGTTGAAGACAAGCGATGGTCCTGTGTAGTTAACAACAATTTCAGAGGAACCACCGGCTTGATTACTACCCACACCGCCATCGCTACCGTGGATGACTGACTTACCTCTATTTCCCTGAGACCAGCGATTCATTGCACCAGCCATCTGAGACTCTTTAATGACATACTCGCCTTCACCGCCTTCACCGATCAAACCTTTGGTTGGTCTATCGACATAACCGCCACTAGAGAAACCCATACTTGGAGCATTTACAGCTGTACTCCAAGAGGTACTTCCGACATCCGTGGGTAACGATGTTGTCCCTGACAGAGCACTACCACCATCAATTCCACCTAATACTGACTTAGCGATTATCTTGAATAGCCAATTCGATGCTTGTTGAGCCATCATGTCGGCTGCTGTATTTAAGAAGTGATCAGCTATGCGGTTTAACATATCCGCAACAGCATCACCAATACTCTTCGTACCTTTAATAACTTCTCTTACTGAGTCTGCAAAAGCTGTTCCAATCGCATCAGCAGCGGCTTGCGCTTGGTTCATTGGATTGACTAGATCTTTTAATTTCTGATCGTTTGCTTCGATCATGTCATTGATCTTTCCTCTGGTGACTACTTCGCTCTTTAACTGGTCTTCTAAATCTCGTCTTGCTGTTAACTCAGTTCTAATGGCATCTTCTTTATCTGGGCCGTGAGTGATAACCATTAAGGCTATCTCTCTTTCTAATTCCGCTTGTCTTGTTCCTAAATGTAGTTTGTTATCTAAAAATTCCTTCTCGATCTGCATATTTTCTTTGAACTTTAAGAATTTAGCTAGGTCTTCCTCGTCCTTCTTAGCTTTTTCTCGTCTTGCACGTTCATCTATACTCTTTTCTCCACTAATAACACTTTTTTGCTCTAATAATTTATCTTTGGAACCGTGAGTCCACTCCATAAGCTTTCCTTGTACCCCACCTTTGTTCATCCTGTCGAGAATTTTTTCTAGCCTCTCTAATTCCTTTGCATTAGCAGCCTTCGCCATCTCAGTTAAACCATTTATCACATTTGCTGCAAAACTCTGG
>Ga0209232_1000914_pt1 | contig 16827 bp, 22 predicted proteins | sample ETNvirenome_2_60_FD_184066 | JGI IMG/M metagenome (GOLD analysis project Ga0209232, IMG submission 184066) | Marine viral communities from the Pacific Ocean - ETNP_2_60 (SPAdes) (version 2) | ecosystem: Environmental > Aquatic > Marine > Oceanic | place: Pacific Ocean | collected 2013-06-22
CACTAAAAGGTGCTTCAAGCTAATGGGAATGTACGCTTTTAGGCGTATGAGAGCGAGGAATGAGGCTGCTCAAAAGGCAGCTTCATTAACTCCAACTCTTGAAAAGCCAAAACCAAAATCCAAGCCCAAGAAGGAAAAACTAAATGGCGATAACTCTTGATGCAACTGTTGGTGGTGCTAACGCAAACACCTATATAACACTCGATGATGCAAACTCATTTATTGAAGGTTTAGTCCTCAGTGATGATGCTGCTGCATGGGATGGTTCAAGCAACGACAATAAAAATCGTGCTTTGTTCACGGCTGCACAAAGAATTGATCGTGAAAAGTTCCTTGGAGCAAGGGTAGATGATACCCAGGCACTTGAATGGCCTAGATCAGGAGTAAGAAAACCTGATACTTACACCAACCTTTATGGCTTATCTTTTCCAAATAGATTAGTTGCTGACTATTACCTTGATACTGAAATCCCAGATCGTGTAAAAAATGCACAGGTAATTTTGGCGGTATATCTCAACAACAATAGGAACGGGTTAGAGTTGAGTGGTCTAGAAGATTTTGCAACTGTAAGTATCGGTAATATAAATGCAACCCCTAGATTTTATGGGGCAGTTGGTATTGATCGGATTCCACCGATAGTTGATCATTACCTAATGGGTATTAGAATAGGTGGAAGAGCAAACTTACAAATCAAGAGGTCATGAAAATGGGCTACGGCTATGAATACCCAGCAGCAATCATTATTACAGATACAAATGCCCATACTGGCAGATTTGGAAAGGTGCATTGCCTAACAGATGCGGAGGCAACTTTTGTTGCTGAGAACATCACTGAAAATGGTTCTTCAACTATCAATGGCATCACAATGAAAGCATCTTCTGAAGTTTGTGGAGTCATTACAAGCATCACTCTTGCAAGTGGTCAGGTCATAGCTTATTCATTATGAGTCTTGCCAACGCACTAAAAAAGGCAGCATCAAAAACTCTAAGCAAACTTGGAGGTGATGTGACTATCAGACAGGTCACGGCTGGCAGTTATAACACAACTACTGGAGCTATCACAGAATCCACATCTGATACAACCGTCAAAGGTGCGTTAACAAATGTAAACAGATCTGAGGTAAATGATCTGATTGAATCACAGGACAAGAGGTTAACAATATCAGCAGGTGATTTGACCTTTGTACCGACCACAAAAGACAGAGTTGTTATAAGTAGTGTTGAATTTAAAATTATTCAAGTAGTGACAAATGAACAAAATAATACAGCAATAAGTTTTGATCTTATATTGAGGTAACTATGGCTAGAGAAATAAATTTAACTGATATCGGCAATCATTTTGAAGAAAAAGTACAAACGGTTGTGAGAAAGGCCACTTTTCAAGCCGAGGCTGATTTAAAACAATTTACACCTGTTTTTTCTTTAGATAACTATCCTAATTTAGATTCTATACCTAACTTTTTTACATTACCAAACGGTCAAGTAGTTCCGTTTAAAAAAGCTTTGTTAGACCGTGGAACTGGCGGTCAACTTCGCGAGTCTTGGCAAAGAAAAATCGGTAAATTTCAAGGAGAAGTGTTTACAACCGTGGAATATGCAGAACCTGTTGCTTATGGAACAAACTTACCTCCAAGCTGGGGTGGTAGATATAGAACAAGACAACAAACAATCAAAGGTTATCCAGAACTTGTTGCAAAACAACTTGAACAATTTATTAGAGATGAATTCAGGAGGTCATAATGGCAGCAATTGATTTAAACACCGTTAGATCTACAATTGAAGGCAGGCTTGCTACAGAATTGGCATCAAGTCCAGTCATCCCTGTCATATTTAACAACATGGCTTTTGATTCAACAACAGAAGATACTTTTGTTCAATGTCAGACAAGTTTTGGGTCTGGAAGCTATTTGACCATGGGTGGATCTGCCAATTCTACAAATAGTGTTGTTGGTTTACTCTTGATTAATATATTTACAGAAGAAGGAATTGGGCTAGGGTCAAACTTGACGATTGGCAAAAGGTTGCGCGACCTCTACAATAATATTACAGTTTCAAATGTTATTTTTGATTCACCCATCGGGCCTGAAGTATTAAGCTCAAGTCCAGAAGGTAAGTTTCAAACACAGATTAGAATTACATTTGAAATATATGAGGATCTTTGATGGAAATAACAGAGGCAATGCTTGATGCTATTGAAGCTGTCAAAGGTAGACGTGACCCTGCTTATTGGGATGGTCGTTGCAGACGATATATGGAAAAGCAAGAAAATTTAAAAAAAGATGTAAAAAAACCTAAAAAAGGTTAATATATTTATAAATCTTTCTTTTTTTTGTTATGGCTATTAAGGGTGATGTAGGGAAAATCATGTTTGAAAACGCTGGCGGTACTGAAGCTGACGTTGGTCAAACAAGATCATGGTCTTTGTCTATTACCAAAGACACGATGGAGACAACAAAACAAGGCGATACTTTTAAAACAAATATTGGTGGTTTGATTCAAGGTGAAGGTTCAGCAGAACTTCTTTACAATCCATCAGAGACAGGTGCAGGTTATACAACCTTTATTGATGATGTATTAACAACGGGCGATAACGCTGACGCATTATTTGAATTGTTTCCCGATTCAGCAACTTCAGCAAAGAAAATTAGTTTTGCTGGTATAATTACTTCTGCTGAATATGGAGCAACACTTGGAGAAGTTCAGATAATAAACATCAGTTTTCAGACAAGCGGTACTATTACTTCAGCTATATAGTACATTTTAAATAACTAACCCCACACAAACATGGCAACAAAAAGAAACGTAGATCTCATTACTGAGGCTTTCAGTGATGTAATGACCGCAAGAAGAAAGTATGAGTTAAAAAAGCCAAATGGTGAACTATTGAAAGAGTTATATTTTCCACCACTTACAAGACACGACAGAATTCAAGCACAAAATTCGGCTGGTACTGATGAGGCTTTAGCAATATCAACCAAACTTTTATGTCAACTTGCAGAGAATGAGGATGGAACTAAGGCTTTTGCTGCGGCTGATGCTGAAAACCTAAAAAGATTTTTACCAGAGACTGTTTTAAATGAACTTGAATTATTCATGATGGACATTCAAACTAATTTAGATATAGCAAAAAACGAATAAGGCGAGATAACTGGTTAAATTTTGAGTTTTTTCTCGCAACAGAACTAGGTAAAACATTAGTTGAATTAAGAAAGGCTGTAACAGAAGAAGAGCTTATTTATTGGGCTGCTTATTATGAAGTTAAAAATGAAAGGCATGAAAAAGAAATGCAGCGACAAAAGGCCAAATCAAGGTAATATATAATAAAGGTTATTTGTATTTGTGGCACAATCAACAGTCAAATTAATAGTTGATGCGCAAAATGCTATCAATCCATTAAGAAGAGTAAATGACGCTACAAAAAATTTAAGTAAAAATACAGATAAATTAAAAAATAGATTAAATAAATCAAATAGATCAATAAGAGAATCAGGAAGAGCAGCAACAGTTGCAAGTGGTGGATTTAGAACACTCAATAGATCCCTTGGGCCGTTATTAAAAATATTAGCTACGATAGCAGCTACAAGATTTGTTTTTATTAATGCTGCTGAAATAGAAACTCAAAGAAAAAGTTTAGAAGTTCTTACTGGTTCTCTCTCTGAAACAAACAAAATTATAAAAGAATTACAGGATTTTGGTGCTGTTACTCCATTTACAAGTAGTGAATTAATAGAGCAATCTAAAAGATTAAAAGCATTTGGATTTGAAACAGGTGAACTTGCAAACAGTGTAAAAAGGTTATCTGATATTGCAGGGGCAACAGGAGCAGACTTGTCTGGTATAGCCACAGCCTTTGGACAGATAAGAGCTAAAGGTAAATTACAACAAGAGGAAAATTTACAGTTATTAGAAAGAGGAGTTGATATAACCACAGAACTTAAACGAATAACAGGTTTGCAGGGTGAGGAATTTGAGTCTGCAATGCGAAAAGGAAAAATTGGAGCAGACCTTGTAAATCAAGCATTTATTAATCTTACAAATGAAGGAGGAGCATTTTTTGGTGGTGCAACAGCACAAGCAGAAACTTTAAATGGCAAATTATCAACACTTATTGATTCAGTTCAAAGTCTTGCCAGAACAGTTGGAGAAGTTTTAGGGCCAGCAATTAAAACGGCTTTATCATTAGCAACATCAGCCGTACAAAAAATAGATAATTTAATAAAAAGAGTGCAAAACATAGGAAAGATTGGATTAAGTGGAGTCGTAGAAGCAGAACAAGAAGCAAGAAAAACAGCAGAAAGATTAACTAAATTAAAATTTGGCGATGATGTAAAAATTGGGTTTTTGGGTGACAAAGAAGCTACTAAGTTTTTTAATGAGCAAAGAAAACTTATAGAAAAACAAATAATTAATAGAGAAAAATTAAAAAAAATATCATTTCAACAAGTAGAAGTTCTTGAAGATGTAACAAAAGAATCAGAAAAAATAAAACAAAAAACAGAAGGCACAACTCTTGCTTTTACAACGGCTTTCACAAACGCAAACTTATTTAATGAATCTTTAGGTCAAACTAATATTTTTATGGATTCAATTAATAATCAAGCTAATTCTTTTTCAACTGATTTGATAAATGCAACTTCTGAGGCAGATCAGCTTAAAGAAAAATTTATGGAGATAGGTCAAGGAATTGAAGATGGAATTGTTTCTGGATTAACTGATGCCGTTATGGGGACAAAAAGTTTAGCTGAAGCTGCTACTGGTGTTTTAAATAATTTGAAAAGGCAACTTGTAGAAGTTGCAATGCAACGTGCAGCCTCTGGAATCGGTAATTTTTTTGGAAAAGCTTTAGGTGGAATATTTGGAGGAGGAGGAGGAGGCAGCTTACTAAGTGGCGGTAATAACTTTAAAGGCTTATTTTCAGGTGACATTGATTTTACAGGTGGAAGTCTATTAAGTTTTGCGAATGGAGGTAGGCCACCTGTAGGAAAAGCATCAATTGTTGGAGAGCGTGGACCTGAGTTATTTGTTCCTTCTGTAGCTGGTACAATCATGCCAAACGGCAAAATTGGTGGCGGTGGTATAACTAATATTGTTAACGTGTCAGTAAATGCCTCTGGTTCTTCAGTATCTGGAAACACTGCTGATGCAAACGCATTAGGCAATGTTATTGCAGTTGCGATAAGATCTGAACTAATAAAAGAAAAACGTGCTGGGGGTTTATTAAGTAAATAATGGCAACATTTCCATCAATCCAACCAACATATTCTGGTTTTACAAAATCAAGCTCACCAAAGGTTAGGACAACAGCTTTAGGTGATGGATATCAGTTTAGAGCTTTATTTGGCTTGCCCTTGACTCAAGACCCTAAAGTATATAATCTAACTTTTGTAGTGTCTGAAGAGCAATCAGATATTATTGAGGCTTTTCTTAGAAGTAGGGTAAACGACCAGGCAAGTTTTGATTTCACACCACCAGGGGAAGGCTTCACAAAAACAGGCACTTATTCGCAGTCATCATCTACAACTGTGACCATAACCATTACAAATCATGGTTTGGCAATCGGTGATGTTGTAACGATTGATTACACATCTGGGTCTGCAACCGATGGTGATTTTGCAGTGGTCACAACGGCTGATGATAATACTTTTACTGTTACGGCTGCTGCAAGTGCAACAAACTCAGGGAATGTTTCTGTAACTTTATCTGGCACTGGTAAATTTATCTGTAAATCTTGGTCAAAACAAATTCCATATAACAACAGGGCTGTTATCACAACATCATTTGAGGAGGTGTTTGAACCATAAATGGCAATCCCTACCGCAGAACTTCAATCATTATCAAATAAATCAATAATTGAGTTGTATTCAATAACTCTCGTTTCTGCATTGCATGGCTCAACTAATGTAAGCCGCTTTCATTCTGGTGTGGGCATGAACAGTAACGCTTCAATAATATGGCAGGGAAATACATATGATAAGTTTCCAGTTATTGCTGAAGGTTTTGAGTACACAGGCAAAGGAACACTACCAAGACCAACTCTGACAGTCTCAAATATTCTTGGAACTATAACTGCATTGATGGCAACAGCAAATGCTACGACACCATTCAATGATCTACAGGGAGCAAAATTTATAAGACATAGAACAATGGCACAGTTTTTAGATGCTGCTAACTTTCCATCAAATCAAAACCCATTCGGCACTCCATCAAGTTCTACAGAATTGCCTCAAGAAATTTATTTTATTGATAGAAAAGTTGTAGAAAATAGAGAAGTTGTACAGTTTGAGTTGGCTAGTGTTCTTGATTTGAATAATATTCGTTGTCCTAAATTACAGGTGACAAGAAAAGATTTTCCTTCTGTCGGTACTTTTGTAAACGCATGAACTGGAAAGAACAAGCTGAAATTCATGCTAACAAACAAGCTCCTAAAGAGTCTTGTGGTTTGCTAGCTATAATCAAAGGCAAAGAGACTTTTTGGCCTTGTGAAAATCTTTCAGAGTCACCAGATGAGTTTTTTGTAATAGATCCTGATAACTGGGCAGATTGTGAAGATCAAGGAGAATTGATTGGGATAATACACTCTCACGCTTATGGTTCTGCTTTGCCCTCTGAAGCTGATAAGGCATCTTGTGAGCATCTTGGGTTGCCTTTTTATATCTATAGTGTTGAGCAAAAAAACTGGGTAGATTTTGAACCTTCAGGCTACACATCTGGGTTATATGGTCGTACATGGATCTGGGGTAAGCATGATTGTTGGAGTTTGATCACAGATTATTTTTTAAACAAAAAACAAATAAATTTAAAATTTTGGGAAAGACCTAAAAGTATAAAAACTTTCTGCGAAAATCCATATTTTGAAAAAGTTTTAACTGGTTCTGGTTTTAAAGAAGTTTCTAAAGATAATATTATTAATAATGATGTTTTACTGATGCAAGGACCAGATAAAAAATTAAACCATGTTGCCTTATATATTGGCGATCAAACAATATTGCATCACAACATTAGACAGTTGAGTTGTAGAGAATTATATGATTTAAGATATATAGAAGCTACAAAAAAGGTTTATAGATATGAAGCTTAAAAAAATTAAAGTTTACGGAAGACTAAGAAAGTTTTTAGGGCAATCATATTTTGAAGCGGCTGTTTCAAGTCCTAAACAAGCTTTTCACTTTTTGGTTGCAAACTTTCCAGAAGTAGAAAATCATATGATGAATCAGTTTTATAAGATAAAAATGGGTGATATGGAAATTACAGAGGATTTGTTAGGTTTACAAAGTGATGAAGATATACAAATAATTCCAGTAGCAATTGGTTCTAAAGGAGTTGTTGTGGGAGGTTTGTTTACAGCTTTAGGAAGTGGAGCTACTATTGCAGGTTTAACTATTGGATCAATGGTTGCGCCTGTTTTTACCGCTATTGGTACAAGTATGTTAATAAATGAAGCCACACAATTATTGATGCCGCAACCAGAAACTCCGAGTGGTGTCATGGCTGATAGCTTTTCTCAAAATGATCCAACCTTTCAATCATTTGGTTTTGGGTCTATTCAAAATGTAACAAGGGCTGGTGTTCCAATACCTATAATTTATGGAGAGGTTTTTACTGGAACTGTTGTTATAAGTTCTGGTATTGATACTGTACAAAAGGAGGGAACAACCTAATGCCTTTTTTTGGATCTTTAATTAAACAAGGTTTTCTGGAGAAAATGTTTCCAGAGAATTTTCCTGATTTACCAAAAGATGCACTTCAATCTGTTCAATTTCAAACTCTAGTTGAGTTGTTAGGGTCTGGCGAGATAGAAGGCTTTCCAAGTGCGACAGGAAGTAAAGGTTCAACTGAATACAACACAAGTAGCCTTAAAGACGTATTTCTAAATAATACTCAGGTATTACAACAAGCGGCTGGGACAAGTCCAAGTGATGAAGATTTTAACTTTCCTAATATTACTTTTGAACCTAGATTTGGAACTTCAGACCAAACAGCTATTCCAGGCATAACAGAAACTGAATCAGAAACTAGCGTTGGTGTAACTGTTACACAATCCACACCAGTTTCAAGATCAATAACAAACACAAACATTGATGCTGTTAGAGTAACTATTGGTTTTCCTACATTACAAAAATTTGAAGACAATGGAGATATTAATGGTGCTGAAGTTGCCCTTACAATTCAAACAATAGAAAATGATGGTACTACAACAACTGTTATAACTGACACTGTAAAAGGTAGGACCGCAAGTACATATTTTAGGGATTATAAAATAAATTTGCCATCTGGTACTAGCTTTCCTGTCACTATCCGAGTAAATAGAACAACAGCAGACAGCACAGAAACAACTCTTCAAAATAGTTTTCAATGGTCATCTTTTACAGAAATAATTAACGAATCAAGAGCCTATGCAAATTTTGCTCATGTTGCTTTACGTTTTGATGCTGCAACCTTCCCAAATCAACCCCAGCGTATGTATAGGATCAGAGGAACAAAGATAAAAATTCCTCATAATGGAACTGTTAGGGCTGATGGATCAATAGAATATTCTGGGACTTTTAATGGGACTTTTAAATCCGACAAGGAATATTCAAATGACCCAGCGTGGGTTTTGTATGACTTATTAACTACGTCAAAAGGTTTTGGAGATCATATTGCAGAATCATCATTAGATGTTTTTAGTTTTTTCTCTGCTAGTCAATATGCAAGTGAGCAGGTAGATGATGGGGATGGTGGTACGGAGGCTAGATTTTCTTGTAATGTGGTTCTAAATTCTCAAAGGGCTGCATACGATACCATAAACAATCTTGCTTCTGTTATGAGAGCAATGCCTTTTTATTCAGTAGGGGCAATAAACATAAGTTGTGATAAACCTACAGATGCAAGCTATATTTATAATCTGAGCAACATATCTGAATCTGGGTTTGCCTATTCAAGTGCAAGTAAAGACACAAAAGTTACTGTTGTTAATGTTTCTTATTTTGACAATGAAACTGCTGAGATAGATTATGAAACTGTAGAAGATACAGCTTTACAAGCTAAATATGGTGTTGTTGTTCGCAATCTAAGAGGATTTGCTACAACTTCCAGAGGGCAAGCTGCAAGACTTGGCCGCTGGTATTTATATACTCAAAATAATGAAGCCGAAACAGTTACATTCACAGCATCATTAGAAAGTGGAACAATTGTAAGAGTTGGTACTGTTATCAATATTGCAGACCCTATGAGGGCAGGGGTTAGAAGAGGTGGTCGTGTCAAAACAGGTGTATCAACAACACAAATTATTGTTGATGATCAAAACAATACAGATTTAGTAACATCAGGTTCAGCAACATTATCTGTTATTTTATCTGACGGCAGTTTGGAAACTAAGACAATAAGTGACATTACAAATGCAACCATAACTGTAGATTCTGCCTTTAGCTCAGTGCCACAAACAAACAGTGTTTGGGTAATAGAAAATACATCTGTTGAATTACAAACATTTAGGGTTATATCTGTTACAGAAAAAGACCTTTTAAATTATGAAATTGTTGCTGTCGTTCATAATCCAAATAAATATGCTTTTGTAGAAGATGGGACAGCATTACCATCAAGATCAATAACAACCCTAACTGCAATTAAACCACCGCCAAGCAGCTTACAGGGAACAGAACAAATAGTGGTATTGAACAACAGGGCTGTAAGTAAATTATTTATCCAATGGCAACCTGTAACTGGTGTTACTGAATACATGGTGCAATATAGATTCCAAAATGAAAACTTTATATCAGAAAGAATTACAAGACCTGATTTCACAATTTTTGAAACTTTAAATGGTACTTATGAGGTCAGAGTATTTAGTTATAACGCATTAGGAAAACCAAGCACGAACCCAGCAGAAACTACTTTTACAACTGTCGGTAAAACAGCCCTGCCAGCAGATGTGCAGAACTTACGTATTGAACCGATATCAGATCAATTTGTGAGGTTGCGTTTTGATAAATCAACAGACGTTGATGTGATTCATGGTGGAAACGTGGTGGTCAGATCGTCAAATCTCACTGATGGTACTGGTACTTTTACAAATGCCGTTGACGTGATCCCTGCCCTTCCAGGTAGTATCAGTGAAACGATTGTGCCGAATATTGTAGAGGGAGAATATATTTTAAAATTCAGAGATGATGGTGGCAGGCTAAGTTCTGGTGAGACATCAGTTTTAGTTACAAGTCCTGACCCTTTACCAAAATTAACAGTTTTTACAGATAGAGAAGATACAGATTCGCCACCCTTTGGCGGTGCAAAAGTAGATTGTTTTTTCTCAGATGATGTTAACGGTCTTGTTCTTGGTTCACTTGTAACACTGGATGATGAATCAGATTTTGATAGTATTGCAGATTTTGATTTTATCGGTGCTGTCGATATAACTGGTGGGTCATATGAATTTGCAAATACTTTGGATTTAGGTGGCAAGCAACCATTAAGATTACGCAGACATTTTGTAACGCAGGGTTTTTATCCAAATGATTTGATTGACAGAAGAACAGCTAATATCGACAATTGGACAGATTTCGATGCTGCCACCGCATTTAATGTCGGTGCTTCTCTCCTCGTGGCCACGACAGATTTAGATCCTGATTTATCAGTTTCAGCCACTTACGAACAGAGTGGTACGACCATAACAATTACAAAGAGTTCTCATGGATATTCTGTTGGTGATTTTGTTGTTATTGACTTTACTGCTGGGTCTGCAACAGATGGTAATTATGAAATTGTTTCTGTTCCTAGTTCTTCGACATTTACAGTTACCTCTTCAACAAGTGCAACAATATCAAGTGGTACATCTTGTACTTATGGAGCAAACTTTTCAAGATTCAATCCTTTTGTAAACGGTACTTATGTAGGTCGTGGGTTTAAATTCAGATGCGAAATGGATTCAGATGACCCAGCACAATCAATAGAAATAGATCAATTAGGTTATACAGCAGAACTGGAAAGAAGAACAGAGCAGAGATCAAATATATCTTCAGGTACATCATCATCTGGCCTTGATATTACATTTGATCAGACATTCTTTACAGGGCAGGCTGGTACAAGTGTCGGGGCAGGCACTCAATTACCAAGTATTGGTATTACAGCTAATGATCTTGGTGGAACAGACAGGTTTGAAATTACAAGTATTTCAGGTACTGGTTTTAATATTAAGTTTCTTAATGCTGGTAATGCTGTCCAGGATAAAACATTTAGTTATACTGCCGTAGGTTTTGGGCGTGGTAGTTAATTTTAAAGTAGGATATACTTAGATAAAAAAATAGGTTAGACAATGGCTCAACACGATTACGTTATAGATAACTCCACTGGGGCAAACGTCAGAGCTGATATTAATAACGCATTACTAGCAATTTCAAGTAATAATTCTGGATCATCAGCACCATCTACAAACTACGCAAGTCAATTTTTTGCTAATACAACATCAAGTATTATGCAGCTTAGAAATACATCAAATAATGCTCATATAAATTTATTTACTCTTGCTGGTGGGCCAGCTTTTGCTGTTGATGGAACAATAAACTCAGTGAATATAGGTAAAGGTGCAAACTCTGTTGCTGAAAATACTGTTTTAGGTCTAAATGCTTTAGATGCTTCTGTTTCTGGTGATTTTAATACTGCTATTGGTTCAGGTGCTTTAACTGCTTTAACATCAGGGGCAGCTAATACCGCAGTAGGTCGTAATGCTGGTGCTGCAATAACAACTGGAACTTTAAATGTTGTTGTAGGGCAAAATTCATTAAATGTCTTAACAACTGGATCTCAAAATACTGCTATTGGTCAAAACGTACTAGCAGCAGCAACAACTTGTGATAATAATGTTGGAGTGGGAAGGTCTGCCTTGGCATCAAACACAACTGGAGCAGAAAATACTGCCGTAGGATCTCTTGCTTTAGATGCTAATACAACTGCAACTAAAAACTCGGCTTTAGGTTACGGATCATTAGGTGCTAATACTACAGGGGCTCAAAATACAGGTATTGGTCATGCAGCTTTATCAGGGAATACAACTGCTAATAACAATACAGGTGTTGGGTACAATGCTTTAGGAGCAAACACAACTGGAACACAAAATACGGCTGTAGGAAGTTTAGCTTTGGATGCTAATACAACTGCAAGTAACAACACGGCTGTAGGTACTGACGCACTAGGAGCAAACACAACTGGAACTCAAAACACTGCCGTGGGAAGTACAGCTTTAGATGCTAACACCACAGGAGGAAATAACACTGCGGTGGGTCAAACCTGTCTAGGAGCTAATACTACAGGAGGAAATAACACTGCGATAGGAAGAAATACATTATCGGCAAACACCACAGGAGGAAATAATTCAGCCATTGGTTATCAATCTTTAAGTAGTAATACAACGGCATCTAACAATGTTGCGGTAGGTTATAACAGTTTATTATCAAACACAACTGGAACTCAAAACGTAGCGATTGGTGTTAACGCATTAGATGCTAATACAACTGCAAATAATAATGTAGCTTGTGGTATGAACTCACTTACTGCAAATACAACAGGGTCTGAAAATAGTGGATTTGGGCATAGAACTTTAGCAGATAACAGCACTGGAACTGACAATACCGCAGTTGGAGCAAATGCTTTAGATGCAAATACTACTGCTAATAACAATACTGCTGTGGGTAGTGATGCTTTAGGAGCAAACACAACTGGACACTCTAATGTAGCTGTTGGAGCTAATTCTTTAGACGCTAATACTACAGCTAATAACAACACTGCTATAGGTTTTCAAGCTTTAACTGCAACTACTACAGGTCAAAAAAACTCTGGTCTTGGAACTTACACTTTAGGAACAAACAGTACTGGAGAAAATAATACTGCTGTAGGTTATGGGGCGTTATTTGCAAACACAACAGCTTCAAACAATACAGCCGTTGGAAGTGATGCGTTAATAGCAAACACAACTGGACACTCAAACGTAGCTCTTGGTGCTAATGCTTTAGATGCAAATACTTCGGGAAGTAATAATGTTGCTATTGGATATGTTTCTTTGAGTGCAAACACTACTGCTGATAGCAATACTGGACTAGGCACTAACTCATTACAAGCAAACACAACTGGAGCTAATAACACTGCTTGCGGTAAAGGTGCTTTGGCAAGTAATACCTCAGCTTCAAACAACACTGCTGTGGGTACAGATGCTTTAGTAACAAACACAACTGGATTTTCTAACGTAGCCGTAGGTGTTAGTGCTTGTATTGCAGTTACAACAGGAGATAATAATACGGGTTGTGGAACTGATGCACTACAAAGTGTAACAACAGGAAACAATAATATAGGAATTGGAGAAAGTGCTGGAAGATCAGCAAGTCCATCAGGAAATATAACAACAGGTAGTAATCAAATTTGTCTTGGTAATAATAGTACAACAGATTTATTTTGTGCTGATACATCTATTTCTTCCTCTGATTCAAGAGATAAAACAGATGTAACTAGTTTCAATATTGGATTAGCTTGGATTGAAGCACTAAGACCTGTTACTTATAGATGGGATAGAAGAACATGGTATGGAACAGAAGCAGAACCTTTTGGAACACCTGACGGATCAAAGAAAAGAGATAGATTACATATTGGATTTTTAGCACAGGAAGCCTTAGAAGTTGAAAAGTCTAATGGATTTGGAGATACAAAAGATAATATGTTAGTTTGTAATTTAACTGAAGACGGAATGAGTTATGGAATGAAATATGAAAGACTCGTACCAATACTTGTTAATGCAATAAAAGAATTATCCGCAAAAGTCACAGCCCTCGAAGCAGGGTAAACTAAAAGTAACCTAATTTTTTATCATGGAAGAAAGAACCGCAGATGAAATCGCAGCAATCTTTTCTGCTGCTGGTGATAGCGTAACTGTTATCGGTACTGCTCAAGCATCATATGAAACTGATGATGAATTTAAAGACAAGATCAAGCGTAATGTAGAGCATCTTGAAATTATTAAAGCTTATAAAAAACTAGATGAAACAACTTCGATTTGGACATCAGAGGACTTTACATCTATTGATGCTGCTATTGTTGCTGGTAAAAAACTCTACTAAATTATGAACTTACAAGAAAGATTACAACAACTAGCTGTTGAAAGGCAGAACCTAACTATTGCTTTGCATGAAATTAACGGAGCGATGAAGATTTTGGAACAGCAGATTCTTGAGATTCAAGAGACATCCGAAGCAAACCAGCCATCAGATACAAAGGCATCAATCCCACAAGAAGCAACAGCACCATCAGAGTGAGTGGCGCTACCATTTTATTAACTACTTCTTTAATCATATGTTTCAAAAAATTTGTAATTATCTTTCTATTTTATCTACAGTCTTAGTTCTGGGAATCTTGGGCGGTGGTTTTTTTACATACAAATATGTTCAGTCTCCTCAGTTTCAAAATAAAATTATGAATTTGATATTAGCTGATGTGCAAAAACTTTTGCCAAAAATGTTAGATAGTAACCTTCCAGACCTTACAGGGCCATCTTTACCAATACCGTCAAAGAAAATTGGTCTATGATTTTTGGATTTTTTAAAAAATTAATTAAATATTATATTGATAAACTTGTGGCTTGGATAAGAATAAAAAAACTACAATTTGAATTAGATGATGAGATAAAAAAATATCATGATGATATGGATGCAAAAATGACAAAACCTAAAATTATTGAAAAAGGTAAGTTTGGAGAAGATGGCTGGTCTATTTCTATAGGAGATATAAAAGATGGAGATACCTGAGATCACAATACCTGAAATCCCACAGATAAATGTAAACACTTATATCTCCACTCCTTTACCTGTTTTAAATGTACCTCTACCAAACATAGATCTTCCTGGATGTGTCAAAACCCATAGAGATGCTTCAGTAAAAAATACACAGATTATTGAAGATGACGTAAATGGAGCGTTTTATAGTTGCCCTGAAGGCAAAATACCTTCTTATGTTCCAATAAACTATGATCGCAAAAGGATAGAAATTGTAGAGCAAAAACAAGAAAGCCCTCCAAGTACACCTAATATTCCAGAAGCAAAACAACCTGAAATACCTGATATTCCAAAAGAAAAAGAAACGATAAAACTAGAACCCTGTCCTGGCAAAAATAATCAAAGGGTTGGGGATTTTCGTAACGAAAAAAGATTAGAGCGTGTCATTGGCCATGAAAGAGGGGATGATGGGATTGAATGTATAACACTTTATGAGGCAGTCCCGTTTTTTCCAGATAGGTACATTCCAGAAGTTTCTAGCATTGTATCTACTGCTGTTATTGGCTTGGTCGCTGCCAGTTCTCCACTTTTACTTAATATCGTCAAGCCATTAGTTAAGAATATATTTAAAAAATTGACTTCAAAGAAAAAAAATGGCTAAATAAAAATGGTGGTCTGAGTAGGTAGGTTTTTCATTGTTTTCCTATCTACTTTTCTTTTAATATTTTATGAGTGTGAGGTAATACTTGATTAGCCTTTGGCACTAAATAAACATCCTTACAGATATTAAAAAATGGACTATCGGTAGTCAGCATTATTCCCTCCTGTTTCAATTTGCCACATTCACGGATTCTTGCGATTTGCCAGTCTAATCGTTTATTTTCCAACACTTGTTTTTGTATAGAAATCTGCGTATCAGCAGCAGATTTACATTGATTCTGCAATCCACGATCTAATGGAATACTAAAACTTGCAGAAATTCCAAAATTCAAAGCATAACTGTCTTTATTTGTTCCTGAATAATTTTTTTGATTGAAAAGAACCTTACCTGGATTGTCTGGAACACCATCATCATCCGCATCTGTTGGATCATAAAAAGGTGTCTCATAATAATCCCGATAAGGTTTTAAATAATTTGCTCCGAAAGTAGTGAATGGGCTAATTGTGAGGGTCGGCCCCTGACAAACAATATTTCCACCATATTGATTAGTTGTCATATTACCAGTGAGCGATTGTATAGCCATATTGGTTACCGAGCCATTATTTGACTGTGAAACAGCATTAGCTAAAACCTGCGTGGGAGACAGCAGAATTATTGAGAGAAAACTGAGGTACTTGTGACTACGCTTGTTGACTCTATATTTCTTTGGATCGTGGTCACGTTTGAAACCCCTCCAGGGCCACGATAGGTTTCCGTAAATTGAAATGCGTTGCCAGAACTGGGACTTGCTAGGTTGAATACTGGTTTGTTTTCTGTTGATAAGTCTAAACCTGTCCATGTATAGCTTTGTCCACCTACTGTCCCATCAACATTCGTTGTATTTGGAGCGACTGATCCATCGGTTGTGACTCCCAATCCAGTAACAGAATACTCATAAGAATTACCATGATAATCTGTAGAAGTGATAGTCTCATTTATAGATGTAGTTGTATTCGTGGTGCTGGACATCGTACCAGTTGTAAAATTTGGGACAACAGGCTGTGATTTAACAGGTATGGCATACAACAAAAGCAACAATAAGAGTTTTTTCATAAATCATCTTATAGTTAGCTCCGTTACAAATTGACCTGTAACAGTAGAACCAGAATCTCCCTCGTGTAATCCTGTAATTCCATGACCTGATGTGATAGATCCAGCAAAACCATCTCCACTTCCAGCTACAGTTGAAATTACACTACCAAAATTAGGAACTGTTCCAGCACTAATAGTGCTGTTGCTGCTTGGAATCGTATCTGCTGCTGTGAATGATTCTGTTAATGACCATGTACTTGCACAGTTGGCAGGATCTTCTCCACATCCATTTATAGAATAATCTCCAGCATTTAAAGTAACTGCACCATTACTTACAGTTAGTCCTCCGATCTGATCGTTTGAATCACTT
>Ga0209232_1000915_pt1 | contig 16818 bp, 13 predicted proteins | sample ETNvirenome_2_60_FD_184066 | JGI IMG/M metagenome (GOLD analysis project Ga0209232, IMG submission 184066) | Marine viral communities from the Pacific Ocean - ETNP_2_60 (SPAdes) (version 2) | ecosystem: Environmental > Aquatic > Marine > Oceanic | place: Pacific Ocean | collected 2013-06-22
GACTCTGAAGAACAATTACTAATGAATAGAAGATTGATGGACTTGGATGATGGTATCATGGGTGGTAGTAGTAAATTAAAAGTTCAAGACATTACATCACAACCAATTCAAAGAATAATAAAACACAAGTTTCAGAAAATGTTTCTTGAAGATAAAATGTATACTGCATTACCTAACTTGACGAGTTGGTTGGCAACTACATTTAATAGATTGAATCATATGGCGGAGAAAACACATGGGTAGAAAAAGAAAATACCATAGTGAAAAAGAAAGACGAGATGCTCAAAGAAAATGGCAAATGGAACATTACAAAAGAAATGCAGAAGAGATAAAGGCGAAGGCTCGTCAAAAATATCGTGAACAAAAAAGAAAAGAATTCTATGATAAGAAAGTACAAGATATGTATGGGAACATTGAGTGAGTAAAAGTAAAACATTTTGTCCCTTACCTTTTGTACATCTGTACGCACAACCTTCAGGTCATGTGAAACCTTGTTGTATTGCAGAAACTATATACTCACATAATCTGAATAAAGAATCCATAGGTGAAGTATTTAATTCAGAAGAAATGAAAAAACTTCGTATGGATATGTTGGATGGTGAGAGAAATAAACTATGTGATATTTGTTATCTTGCAGAGGATAGAGGTGAGGTAAGTGCACGACAAGGATTTTTAGAACCAGGTAACAATGAATTTGAAATACCAAAAACTACTGATGGTGAAGTTCCATTAGAGTTTCAGTATATTGATATTAGATTTTCAAATCAATGTAATTTCAAGTGTAGGACATGTTGTCATGATTTCTCATCATCTTGGTATGAACCTGAAATGTTATTAGGTGGTATATCACCTGATGTAAATAAAGTTATCAAAGTAGAAAATAACTTTATGGAAAATCTTAAAAAACATTTAGGTAAACTTAAGAAGATATATTTTGCAGGTGGAGAACCTTTGATAATGCCAGAACATATGGACATCTTAAAGTTTGTTACTGATAAAGAACTAAAGTTACATTTACATTATAATTCTAACATGTCTACATTAAGATACCAAGAAGAATCATTGTTTAAATATTGGAACAAGATTAAAGAAAAAGGTACTATCTACATTGCAGTGTCATGTGATGGATTGTATGACTTGGGTGAATATATTAGGGTAGGTTTCAATCACAAAAAGTTTGTCAAAAATATAGAAAAGTTAAAAGAAAATAATATACCTTATGGTATACAATATACCGTATCTACATATAACATACATCATATATTTGAATCTATTGAACAATTCATTGATTTGGGTATAGTTCAAAGTACAGATGATATATCATTTCATTATGCATGGGCACCTGATGGAGTATGTATACAGAATTTACACGAAAAAGAGAAGTTCAAAGTTACAAATACCTTTGAAAAAAATATGAATAAAGTTACAGAAAAAACAAAAGTGGAGTTAAATAATATCCTAAAGTTTATGGGAACAGAAAGTGGAAATCATAAAGAAATAAAAGACTATTATGATAAAATAAATCGTGTGTTTCCGAAATCTAAATGATAATTATAAATGGTTATGAATGAATCTTTAATTAAATATGGAACATCCTTTCAGAGTAAAATAATAACATCTTTAATAGTTGATACGAAGTTTATAAAAACTATCGGTGATATTTTAGAGGTGAGTTATTTTGATTCTGATGCAAACAAGTTTCTTGTTAAATCAATAGTAGATTATTTTGAAAAATATAAATCACCACCAACAATGGAAGCGTTAAAAGTTGTCATTGATGATGTGGAAAATGATACTTTGAAAACTACTATTGTTGATTCATTACGAGGTGCCTGGCAACATCGTGAGTCACCTGATTTAGAATTTGTAAAAGAAAAAACACTTGAGTTCTGTAAGAATCAAGTTATCAAAAGTGCAATCATGGAATCAGTTGAATTACTTGATAATCAACAATATGATGAAATCAAGGGTGTAATTGATAATGCGATGAAGGCTGGTGTTGAAAGAGATATAGGACACGAGTATATTACAGGTTTTGAAGAAAGAATGAATCAACAATCAAGAAAAACATTACCTACACAATGGGATAGTGTAAATGATTTGATGGATGGTGGACTGGCAGGTGGTGAACTTGGAGTTATAGTTGCACCAGCAGGTATCGGTAAATCTTGGACACTACAGGCACTTGGTGCACATGCAGTTGCACAAGGTAAAACCGTGATTCATTATACATTAGAGTTAAATGCTCAGTATGTAGGATTAAGATATGATACAATAGTAAGTGGACAACCAACAGGTAACTTACAATATCATAAAGAAGAAGTATTAAAGAAAATTAATCAATTAAAAGGTGAATTAATAATTAAATATTATCCAACAAGAACTGCAAGTGTCAATACATTGGCCGCTCACTTACAACAATGTGAGATGCAGGGATTAAAACCAGATATGGTTATTGTAGATTATGCAGACATCATGAAATCAACATCTAACTTCTCTGAAAAACGACATCAGATAGGTCATGTGTATGAAGAGTTACGAGGTATGGCAGGTGAGTTTGATATTCCATTATGGACTGCATCACAGGCCAATCGTTCATCATTAGAAGAAGATGTGATTGGAGCAGATAAAGTTTCAGAGGATTATAGTAAAGTGATGACAGCAGATTTTGTTATGAGTATGAGTAGAAAAGTAGAAGATAAGATTGCAAATACAGGTAGATTCCATGTAATTAAAAATAGGTTTGGGCCAGATGGTATTACATTCCCTGCAACTATTAATACTAATACAGGTCACATACAAATCTATGAAACTAATACACAAGGTGGACAAGAAGCACAAGGTAAAATGAATAATGCAGATGAGTATATTCGTAAAACCTTGGCACAAAAAAAGAAGGATTTTGATGCAGGTGGATTTGAATAAAACTTCAAAGAAAATCTTTTTAAAACTTCTAAAAAAATAACAAATATGCATTTATTCTCCGTATATATTATAGTTATATTGGGAGAAAAAAAATCAAAAACATAGGAGTAAGTTTCAATGGAACAAAACAAATTTAAGTTATCTGATAACTTTATAAATAAATGGAAAAGAAAGAAACCACCATTTGGTTTCAATGGATTAGGTGAATTAGTTTATATGAGAACCTATTCAAGAATCAAAGAAGATGGAAAGAATGAAAGATGGTGGGAGACCGTACAAAGGGTTGTAGAGGGAACTTACTCTATGCAGATGAATCATATTGATTCACATCAGTTAGGTTGGAATCCATGGCAAGCTCAGAAGTCTGCTCAAGATATGTATGAAAGAATCTTCAACATGAAATTCTTACCACCAGGTCGTGGTTTATGGGCAATGGGAACACCAATCACAGAAGATAAAGGTTTATATGCTGCACTAAACAATTGTGCATTTGTATCAACAAAAACACTTAAAGAAGATTATTCAAAACCATTCTGTTTCTTAATGGATGCATCAATGTTAGGAGTTGGTGTAGGGTTTGATACTAAGGGTGCAGGAGAGATTCTTGTTAAAGGTGTTGATAAAGACAGAGAAACAACATTTGAAATACCTGATACTCGTGAGGGTTGGGTAGAAAGTTTAAGGTTATTATTAGAAAGTTATTTTCATGGACAACCAAAAGTAAAATTTGATTATAGTAAAATCAGACTGGCAGGTGAACCAATTAAAGGCTTTGGCGGAGTATCATCAGGACCAGAACCATTAGAAGAAGTTCATGAGGATATCAGAAAAGTCTTAGAAAATAATAGTGGTAATCCAATCACAATCACAACCATTGTAGATATTATGAATCTAATCGGTAAATGTGTTGTTGCAGGTAATGTTAGAAGAACTGCAGAGATTGTATTTGGTGACCCTGATTCAGAAGAATACTTAGACTTAAAGAATTACAAAGTAAATCCACATCGTGACCAATATGGTTGGACAAGTAACAATAGTATATTTGCAGAACTTGGTATGGATTATACTGAGGTTTCAAAACGAATCGTGGATAATGGAGAACCAGGACTTGCATGGTTAGACAACATGAGAAAGTATTCTCGTATGAAGAATGGTGGAGACAACAAAGACCACAGAGTAATGGGTGGTAATCCTTGTTTGGAACAATCATTAGAATCATATGAGTTATGTTGTTTAGTAGAAACATTTCCTGATAACCATGATGACTTTGAAGATTATGCACGAACACTAAAATATGCATACTTATATGCGAAAACCGTAACACTCGGAAGAACACATTGGTCAGACACGAATCGTGTTATGTTGAGAAACAGAAGAATCGGTTGTTCAGTAAGTGGTGTTGCACAATTTATAACTCACAGAGGTTTAGATGAGTTAAAGGAATGGTTAAATGATGGATATGATGTCATACAAGAATGGGATGATGTATATTCTGATTGGTTTGCTATACCAAAATCAATTAAAACTACTTCAGTTAAACCGAGTGGTACCGTTTCATTATTGGCTGGTAGTACTCCAGGTTTACATTATCCCGAAAGTAGGTTCTATATAAGAAGAATTAGATTATCAATCAATTCGGAGTTAGTTGAACCATTGAAGAAGGCAGGTTATAAAATAGAACCTGCTTTTGGTTCAGAAGATTCAACATTGGTAGTTGAGATACCAGTTGATGTTGGTGAAGGAATAAGGACTGCAGGTGACCTAAGTATTTGGGAACAATTCAGTTTGGCCGCCTTCCTACAAAGACATTGGGCAGACAACCAAGTTAGTTGTACCGTAACTTTTAATCCTGAAACAGAGAGTGAAGAGATACCAAATGTATTGAATTACTTTCAGTATCATTTGAAAGGTATTAGTTTATTACCAAGACATGATTATGGTGCATACAAACAGATGCCTTATGAAGCGATTGATGAAAAAGAATATAATAAACAGATGGGTAAACTTGGTAAGTTATCATTTGGTGTAATTAAATCAGAAGAGGCCAACATAGAAAAATTCTGTGATGGAGACTTTTGTGATGTAGAAGAAATAACACCAACGGCAGGTGATAATGATGACCAAGAGTACACAAATGGTTAAAGGTTTCACATACCCTGGCAGAAGGCACACCAGAATAAAAATGTGCTGTTCACAAGTAAACAAACAAGGAGATGATTATGAAATATCGTAATCTAATCACATCAATGGTATTGATGACAGGATTGTTCGCACAATCTATCGTTGGAACTATCGTTGATGTTGACTCAAATCCACTTGAGGGAGCTAATGTCGTAGTTCTCGGAACAGATTTAGGTGGAGTATCAGATGAAACTGGTGCTTTTTCTATTAATGTTTCCGAGGGAACCTATGATGTAGTGGCTTCTTTCATTGGTTACTCTTCAATAACTAAATCAGTAGTTGTTGAGGGTGTATCTACATTAGAATTCGTATTGGATTTTGATGTGGTTTCCTTATCAGATGTAGAGGTGTTAGCATCTCGTGCATCTGAAACAACACCTGTGGCATACACTAATGTTAGTAAAGAAGAAATGGAAGTTCGTCTTGGTTCACAAGATATTCCAATGATTCTTAACACAACACCAAGTGTATATGCTACTCAACAAGGTGGTGGTGCGGGTGACGCTCGTATCAACATTCGTGGTTTCAATCAAAGAAATGTTGCAGTGATGATTAATGGTGTTCCCCAAAATGATATGGAGAACGGATGGGTCTATTGGTCTAATTGGGATGGAGTAGGAGATGCTACTTCTTCAATTCAGGTTCAAAGAGGTCTATCGGCTGTTAATTTGGCAACACCTTCTATTGGTGGAACTATGAATATCATTACCGACCCAACATCTTTTGAAAAGGGTGGGAAGTTCAAACAAGAAGCTGGAGATGGTGGTTTTCTTAAAACTACTTTCAACTACAATACTGGTCTTTTACTAAATGACAAGTTAGCTTTAAGTGGGACTATTGTTCGTAAAACTGGTGATGGAATCATTGATGGAACTTGGACAGACGCTTGGGCATACTACTTTGGTGGTAGTTATGCAGTAAGTGAAAACCAACGATTTGAATTATATGCCATCGGTGCTCCACAACGACATGGACAAAATCTATACAAACAGAATATCGCAACTTACTCACAAGAGTTAGCAGGTAGTGTTGATGGATATGACACTACAGCTTTTTCAGAAGGTAATAAGTTTGAGACTGAAGCTGGTAGATTGTTTAATCAAAATGTCGCACCTATTGACCCATCATATACAGGTAAACAATATTGGTATATGTATGGTGCAAGAACAACCAATAGATTCAACAAGAACTTCTTGAACGAAAGAGAGAACTTCTTCCATAAACCATTAGTGAATTTAAATCACTTCTTAACTATCAATGATAAAACAAGATTAAGTTCTGTTTTATATTGGAGTGGTGGTTCTGGTGGTGGTACTGGTACATATGGTAGTGTATCAAGACAACCAGCAGTTGAAGGAGAAAGATGGTATGCAAGTTCACCATGGACTTGGGATTGGAATGCAGAGATTGCACAAAATTCCGATAACATTGATGAGAACTTTTCAACCACAGAAAATCGTTCAACAGGTATCCTTCGTAATTCTATTAATCGTCAGAACACATATGGTTTGATTTCAAAATTAAACTATGAGTTGAATGACAACTTAGAACTACAAGTTGGATTAGATTGGAGAACTGCTCGTATAGAACACGCTCGTGAAGTTCGTGATTTATTGGGTGGAGATTACTATGTTGATTATGCAGACGATAACTTTGAAGAAGGTAAAGTCGTGAGACTCGGTGACGAGATTGCATATCACAACGAAACAACCGTAGATTGGATTGGTGGATTCGTTCAAGGTAATTATACTACAGAAAAACTAAACCTATATGGTATGGGTGGTGTTTCTTCTATTGAGTATTCTTATCAAGACCATTTCACTATTGCAGATGAAGTAATTACTGCAGACCCAATCACAACTTACCAAGTTAAAGGTGGTGCATTATATAATGTAAATGAGAACCTTGGAGTATTCATTAATAGTGGATATGTCCAAAAGGCTCCTATCTTAGATAATGTTATCACTTATGATGGAGTAGTTGCAACAGACCCAGACAATGAGAAATTCTTACATAATGAGTTTGGTGCAAACTTCGGTACACAAAAACTTGGAGTTAGAGTTAGTGCATACAATACTGATTGGCAAGATAGAAACCTTACAAAATCTGTACAAACAGGTCAAGGTTCATCAGGTGATACTGATGTTATCTTCCTAAAAGGTGTAAATCAGAAACACCAAGGTCTTGAGATTGAAACTAAGATTCAACCAAATGATATGATTGAACTTGACTTAATCGCAAGTTTTGGTAATTGGAAATTTGATGGTGATGCCGATGGTACTTACCAAGAAAATGAGTACAATGACGAAGGCCAAGTGATTGGTTATCAGACTACTGATTATGCATATGCACTTGATGGATTATATGTTGGTGATATGCCACAGACTGCCTATATTTTAGGTGTTACTCTTAAACCAATTAAAGGTTTGAGATTACAGGCACTATACAAAACATATGATAAAAACTATTCTGATTGGAGTCCAGACGCAAGAGAGATTGAGGATGGAGTCGCAGATAGAAGTCAAGTATGGGAAGCCCCAGGTTACTCAAAACTTGACTTACACGCATCATATAAACTTCCTATCAAGGGATACGACATTTCTTTAAATGCTCATGTATTCAACGCACTTGATGAAGTATTTGTACAAGATGCAGTTGATAATAGTAAATACAATGGGTTCGGTGATAAACTTCACTTAGCACATAATGCAGAAGTATTCTTGGGTACACCAAGATATGCAAACATTGGAGTTTCTATTAACTTCTAATTGTAATTTGGGTGGTTGAAATATACCACCCATTTTATTTAAAAAAAAGCTTGACAAGCATAAGGTTTTATTAGTATATTTAGTTATAAAAATAAGGGATATTACAACCTAAATGTATCAGAACATATATTTTGACAATCGTAGACAGAAAGTTCATCTTTGGGATGACAAGAAAGGGTACTTGATTATACCTTATAAAAAGTATGCCTATGTAAAAAATTCAAATGGACATCATGTTTCATTATATGGGGACAGATTAAAGAAAGTATTTAATTATGACAAAGAAGACCCAACACTACATGAATCAGATGTCCCACCAACAACAAGATTTTTAGTAGACCAATATACAGACTCAGACGAAGTATCAGAAGGACATAGAAAAGTATTCTTTGATATTGAGGTAGAGGTTACTGATGGTTTTCCTGATGTGATGAAGGCAAATAATGTTATCACTTCTATTGCATTATATGATTTCACAACAGAGACATATTTTACTTATGTTTATGATGCAAAGAGAAGACTTAAATCATATACCAAAGATGATAAAATAGTAGAAGTATATGATACTGAATATGAAATGTTGAATAAGTTCTTTCAAAAGTATTTAGAAATTAAACCAACTATTATTAGTGGTTGGAACTCAGACTACTTTGATATTCCTTATCTATATAATAGAGCAGTAAATGTATTGGGTGTAAGTGTGGCAAACTTGATGTCACCAATATCAGAAGTTTACTACAATGATTTTAAAAAGAGATATGTCATTGCAGGAGTTAGTTGTTTAGACTATCTATCATTATATAGAAAGTTTTCGTTCTCTCAACAATCAAGTTATCGTTTAGATTATATCGGAGAAGTAGAAGTCAATATGAACAAGGTAGAATATGAAGGAACATTGAACGACCTATATGAAAATGATTTACAGACTTTCGTTGATTACAATATCCGAGATGTAAAAATATTAGTTGAGTTAGATAAGAAATTAAATTTGATTGAGATATCACGAGGTATTGCACACCTTGGACACATACCTTATGAAGAAGTGTTTATGAGTTCAAGATATCTTGAAGGTGCTATATTAGTATACCTAAAGAAACTTGGTATCGTCGCACCTAACAAACCACCAAGACCAAAAACATTTGATGACGATAAGTTCGCAGGTGCCTATGTTCAACCACCACAAAAGGGTAAACATGATTGGGTATATGATTTGGATATCACAAGTATGTATCCGAGTGTGATTCGTTCATTAAATATATCACCAGAGACTAAACTTGGTAAGGTTGAAGGTTGGGAAGCAGAAGAATATTTAAAGAAAGATAATGTAAAGACCTACACTATGAATGATAAGAAAGGTAAAGAGATAGGTAAGTTTACAAATGGTGAATTAGAAAATTATTTATTAACTAATGATATTAGTATTGCCTCTAATGGTGTTTTATATCGTACAGATAAACAAGGATTGATTCCTGCACTACTTACCAAGTGGTTCAACGAAAGAGTTGAGATGAGAAAACTTGTTAAGAAATATAATGAAGAGGGCAATAAAGAATTAGAAGATTACTTTGATAGAAGACAATACATACAGAAGATTATTCTAAACTCTTTGTATGGTGTATTGGGTCTATCAGTATTTAGATTTTATGACTTGGATAATGCAGAGGCAACGACTCTTACAGGTCAAGCCTTAATTAAGTTCAGTAAGAAGATAACGAATCATTTTTATAATAAAGAGCTCGGTACAAAAGATGATTATGTGATATACATAGATACTGATTCCATTTTTGCCTCTGCTATTCCATTGGTTGAAAAGAGATTCCCTAATCAAAAACTAAGTGACACAATGATGACACAAAGGATTATGGAAATCTGTAGTGAAGTACAAGACTATCTGAACGATAGTTATAATTTCTTTGCAAAGAAGTTTTGTAATGTAGAGATAGATAAACATGTATTTGATATTAAACAAGAGGTTGTTGCAAAGAGTGGATTGTTTATTACTAAAAAACGATATGGATTACGAATCATTAATGATGCAGGTCGTAAGGTAAATAAAATTCATGTAAAGGGATTAGATACGGTTCGTAGTAACTTTGCAGTTGCGATGAAAGAATTGTTAGGTAATGTGTTGGATGATATACTGGCAGATGTTCCAAAGGAAAAGATTGATGAAAGGATATCATTGTTCAAAAGAAACATGGTATCACTTCATTATGATGTTATGGCAAATCCAATTGGTGTAAAGGGTATTGGTAAGTATGAGGTTGAGGAAGAAGACTCACCATTTAAGACATACAAAAAAGGATGTCCTGTACATGTAAAATCTGCAATCAATTACAATTCATTATTAGACTATTGGTATGAGGGTAGAAAGTATGAAAGGATTACCAATGGTAGTAAAATTAAGTGGGTGTACTTAAAGAACAATGAGTTTGGATTTGATACAATAGGTTATAAAGGTTATGAAGACCCACCACAAATATTAGAATTAATCAAGACACACATAGACCATGATAGAATGTTTGAACAGGCAATGAGTAAGAAGATTGGTATGTTCTATCAGGCAATGTCTTGGGATGCAGTAGTAGATAAGACAAAAAGTATAGAGAGGTTTTTCTAATGGCACGAGACCCATTTAAAAAGATGATGTCAAATGTAAATATGTCATCACAGAATCAAGGTAGTACAAGAGGAAATTTAAATTCAAAACTAAAGAGAGAGTTGGCAGTTAGTAAAGAAGGTAGAATTTACAGATATAAAAAACAACTTGAAGTTGGTATAACAAGAGATGATTTAGAAGAACAATTTAAAAAACAAAAGGGTTGTGACTATTGGATGCCACATTATCAAATAGATTTGAATGAAATATTTGTACCACACTCAATCAAGGCACCATCAGTTGACAGATGGCCTGACCCAAAGGGTGGTTATGTCCAAGGTAATTTTGTAATCACTACAAGGTTTATGAATCTTGGTAGGTCTAATTATCCTGAAGATAAGTTTCAAGAATTTTTAAAAGAAATGTTTGGGGAACCAACAAAAATAGAAAAATATTTTTGATTTTGAGAAAACTAATATATATGTATATATATAGAATATTAACAATAGGAGAATGACAAATGGATAAAAACAAATTAGTTGGGTTTATTAACAAATATCATCTTGGTGGAGAAATAAAATCTACTAAGATTGAATCAAATGGAAAGTCACTTACAACAAGATTTATCTCAGGTGATAAGTCTGTAGTTGGTAGTGTTAAAATGGATAAGTTTGATGCATTTGACCCAAGTGAGATTGGAGTTTATAATACTTCACAATTATTATCACTACTTTCTGTAGTTGGTGATGATGTGGACTTCACAATAGATAACATGGGTGGAAAGTTTGTATCACTACAAATGAAAGACTCAGGTCATGGAACAACATCAAAATATATGTTGAGTGACTTAAGTGTTATCCCAACACCACCACCACTAAAAAACTTACCAAGTGAATTTGAATTAGAATTGAAATTAGATTCATATTTCATTGGTACATTTATTAATGGTAAAGGTGCCTTACCTGAAACTGAAACATTTACAATCATTGCAGACAATGATAAAGTAAATATTGTAATTGGATTTTCTAACATTGCATCCAATAGAGTTACAATACCTGTTAGTGTAGATAACTATTCAGATATTGAACCTATTTCATTCAGTGCTGAAATGTTTTCAAGTATATTAAGTGCGAATAAAGAATGTCAAAATGCAACTATGAAAGTATCATCTGCAGGGTTATCAAAGATTAACTTCTCAATAGATGATTATGAATCTGAGTATTATTTAGTATCAACACAATCTAATACATAATGTATTTATCGTACTTTGACAAATTCTATGATATGGAACCTTATCTTTACATAGATGAGGTTGAGTGGGAGTATATCAAAAACACCTTTGATAAACAAGATGTAAGAGAAAGTCTTGCAAAGGTTGCGATGTCCTACCCACCACCATACATGGATATATCTGAAAAAGATGCATTAAAACAACTTCAGAAACTAAAAGGAATGAGACATAATGAAATTTTAGTTGAAGGAGAATGGTTTGCTCGTGAGGGTACAGAGTACAGATATGATTTGACTTTTGAAGGTAAACAACAATACTTCAAAAGAAATAATACAGGTAATGATGCAAGTAATTACTTCCAACAAAAGAATCGTTGGAGTGTTGATGGAACTATTGCACCAGGCCCACATAGAACATGGGAAAGTCATAAGTTTATGACTACCTTGATTGGGTCTGCGTACTCTCTGAAGTTACCTAAGATTGATAAGAGTGCATTTCGTGTAATGATTGGATTGAGAAAATATATTTGTTCTCAATTCAAACCAAATGTTGCCAAGGTATTATATGATAAGTTAGAAAGTAAAAGTATCTTAGACTTTAGTGCAGGTTGGGGTGATAGACTTGCAGGATTCTATGCAAGTGAAACAGGTGAGTCCTATCTTGGGATAGACCCACGAAAAGAAAATCATCCCATCTATGAAGAACAGAAACAATTCTATGAAAAACATAGAACTATGTTTGAGGTTGATAAGAAAAGTATGTTTGTAGAGTATCCTGCAGAGGACTTTGAGTACCAAAAGAATATGTATGATACCGTATTTACATCACCACCTTATTTTAGTGTTGAGAGATATAGTTATGACGACACTCAGAGTTGGGTAAGATATAAAGATATTGATACATGGAATACTCAGTTCTTACAAAAAACATTAGAAAAAATATGGCCTTCAATCAAAAGAGGTGGATATTTATTAGTGAACATTGCAGATGTATTTGCACGAACAGGTGGACAGAGAAACATGGTAGAGATATGTAATCCTATGAATAATTTCTTAAGTACATTTCATGATTCAGAATATAAAGGTTGTATTGGAATGGAGATGGCAAAGAGACCTAATAGTGGTGGTGCAGGAATGGCACGAGAGTCAGATGAAAGGTTTCAAGACTCTACAATACAAAGAGCAGAGGAAACTAAAGATAAAAGATTTTGTGAACCAATTTGGATTTGGAGAAAGTTATAATGGATGAAATTAAAAATTCCCTATGGGTAGAAAAGTACCGACCTACAAGTCTTGACACTTATATAGGTAATGAACACCTAAAGAGTAAGGTCAAGTTATATCTTGAGAGTGGAGATTTACCACACCTTCTATTGTTTGGTAGGGCTGGTACAGGTAAAACCACTCTCGCTAAGTTACTCGTCAATAACATTGAATGTGATTATCTATACATCAATGCATCTGATGAGAGAAAACTTGAAATGGTAAGAGACAAAGTAAAAAACTTTGCCTCTACTATTGGGTTTTCAAATATGAAAGTTGTGATTCTTGATGAGGCAGATTACATTACACCTGCATCACAGGCCGCACTTCGTAATCTTATGGAGACATTTAGTAAACATTGTAGGTTTATCTTAACTTGTAATTATGTTGAGAGAATCATTGACCCAATACAATCAAGGTGTCAATCATTTCAGATTATACCACCTGATAGAAAACAAGTTGCAGTACATCTAAGTGATATCCTACAGAAAGAAAAGGTTAATGCAAAGGTTGATGATATTGTAACAATAGTTAATAGTGGGTTTCCTGATTTAAGAAGAGTAATTAATGGTGCACAAAGACAAGTTGTAGATGGTGAGTTGGTTATTGATGAGGGAATGAGTATACAAAATGATTATAAAGTAAAGGTATTAGAAATACTTAAGACACAAGATAAGAAAAACTCATTCAAGAATATAAGACAAGTACTTGCAGATTCAAAGGTAACAGACTTCTCAGACTTATTTAGATTATTATTTGATACCGTGGATGATTGGGGTAAAGGTCATGTTGCAGAATGTATATTAGCATTGAGTCAGTATCAACAGAGTGATGCAGTAGTGGTAGATAAAGAGATAAATATCATGGCAATGTTTATAGAAATATTGGGAGTTATAAAATAGTGTATGACTATTTAAGAGAAATTCCACCATCTTTTAAACATGAATATGATAATTTAGTTAAAAATAATATACAGATAGAAGATTCGGTAAAATACCAACTCGTTATATTGGCATATAAAGAAGAAAATCTTATAGGTGAGTGTATAGAGTCTCTGATAAACCAAACTGCTTCTCCTGATGAGTTTGAAGTGTTGATTATAAATAATTGTTCTACTGAACAAGAATTTGATAATACTGAATTAATAGTTAAAGAAAAATTAGATAAATATAAACACAATAATATACATTTAATAAATGTAAAATTTCCAAAAGAAATTGTAAGTTCTTCTTTGGCGGCAAAATATGGTATGGACTTTGCATTATATAGGTGGAAAGATTATGTAGACTTCAACAATGGAATAGTTGCATTTTTTGGTGCAGATAATGTATTTGAAAACCATTTTGTTTCAGAAGTATTGAAGACTTTCAACAATCCATCAAAGTATGATAATCCATATCAGTTGTATCCAATAGGGTTAGGTGAAGATAAGATAGATATTTTAATAACACATTGTGATGGTAACTATAAGTTTTCAAGTTTTGAGAATATAATTGATATTTCAGTTCTCAAACCTTATATAAATAAGATAGAAACTATGAATGAGTTATTGGGAAAGTGGTATTATGAAAATTTTGATATAGTTTGGGGAGTAAAAAAAGAAAAGAAAGTAAATTTGGACGAAAGATTAATTTATAGACCCGATGGAAGTCCTGTTTGGCCTAAAACATTTAGGGCATCTGCATATAATGATTTGGGTGGTGTTGAGATTCAGGCACAAGAAGAACAGGCAATAATAATCAAAGCAGTGATTAATAACTATGTTGTAAAATTTAATGATTTAACAAACTTTACTCATATACAAAGGTTAGAAAAACCAAGAGTTCCTGATGGTAGTTTTACACAAGTGTTGAACGATAGTTTTCAGGCACACATAGATAAAAAAGAATTACAAGTTTATAAACTTGACTATTGGACAATGAGGAACAACATTGAGAAATATTTTTATGAAAAAAAATTCTATGGTGATTGGAGACCAAAGTTTTTTTCAGAACAAGACTTAGATAAAATATTAAAAGAGTCAGGAGAATCATATTTATATTTTAAGAATAAGTTTATCCATCAGTTTCAAGATGAAATAAAAAAGAATTACAGAAAGACAAACATTAATAATGTTATTAATGATATAAAGAAGAAGTTATAGGAGTAACAAAATGAATGACGAAAGACAATATCAAGAACCATTAGACATATCAAAGGCAGATACGATTCAATGTGAAGAGTGTGGAAACGCATCCTTTATACAATCATTTTTCTTAAAGAGAGTATCAGCATTGATGAGTCCAAATGGTAAAGAGGCAATCATACCAATTCAAGTATTTGCATGTGGTAATTGTGGAGTGATACCAAAAAATATGATGAGTCAAATCCAACCGAGTGAGTAATGTATACTAAAGTTGGAGATGGACTACAAGTAGTAAGTGGTGACATAGTTAAGAGTTTAGTTGGTTTAGAGAATCTAACATACAAGATGTCAGAAGAATTCAACTCTGAAAGACTATGGACACCATCACATTTATCCATGGATAATGCCTACAAAACAGGTTACATGGAATCATTTTCAAATCAAGTATCTATAATTAATTCATTCCATGGTGAAGAAAAAGGAATGTGTTCACCTACGGCATGTTATCATTGTTATAGTTTCTTGAAAGATAAAAGTGTTACAAATAAATCTTATGTGATGTCAAGTAAATGTACACGAATAGAAGATGAATGTACTGATTTAGAAAGATTGTTTAACTTCACTATATCAGAGATAGTGTTTGTTGGTAGTGAAAAATATTGTGAAGATAACTTAAATAAAGTAATGCATTTAATCTCACAAGTGTTAGACCAACTTGATGTCAAATATTTTTATGAAGTTGCATCAGACCCATTCTTCGGAGATAAATCAGATTTGAAAACAAATGTACAATTAAAAAGTGGTTCTAAGATTGAAATTAGAGTATGGGTTCCGAATGAGGATAGACATGTTGCCGTAGGTTCAATTAATCTACATGGTAGAAAGTTTGTTGATAAATTTAATATACAAGACTCAGAGATGACTGCATGTTTTGGTTGGGGATTAGAAAGATTTGTAGATGTTATAAGTAAGTATGGTAAAACTATAGATGAAACTAAAATCAACTTCAACTTCAATACTGATAACACCTTTATACCTGAAATTAGAAGAAATGTAATTGATGGTAATGATGGTTGGTTACTGAGAGGTCAGACTTATTGGTTCAGTAGAAAACCTATACATGAATATGAAATCCAAACACCAGATATTGGTGAGGTTGTCTATGAAGACATTGATACACTTGAACAACTTGATGGGTGGACTTGGGAAATTTTACAAGGTCTCAAAGAATGGGATAGATTGAACATGAGGTACATTACTGAAGAGACAAGAAAAACTTGGTTGTGGGATTTAGAAACTGCAAAGAAAAGAATACAAGATGGACATAGTTTATGTGCAATGTTTCACGATGGTAAAATGATACAATGGAATTGGTGGTTCTTTGGTGAGTTTACTTTTTATGACCATGATTGGAACATTGATATGAACTTACCTACAGACCATTCTTATGGTGGGTATTGGGCATGTTTACCTAAATACAGAACTTCACGAAAACATGGTAAGTTAATACAACATCTTTTCACATATATGACAAACTATCTTATTAGAAAGAATATAAAATATGATTTGGCATATGTTGATGGTTGGAACAACAAGGCAATCAGTATACATAAGAAGATGGGGTATGAGGGTTACAATTGGATGGAAAATGAAAACTTTCTCAAATAATCAATATTTATAGATATGAACGATTCACAAAGACAAGCTTACGCAAATTTATTAAAAGA
>Ga0209232_1000917_pt1 | contig 16796 bp, 21 predicted proteins | sample ETNvirenome_2_60_FD_184066 | JGI IMG/M metagenome (GOLD analysis project Ga0209232, IMG submission 184066) | Marine viral communities from the Pacific Ocean - ETNP_2_60 (SPAdes) (version 2) | ecosystem: Environmental > Aquatic > Marine > Oceanic | place: Pacific Ocean | collected 2013-06-22
GATTACTATGCCCCATATTTCGTTCTCGGCATTAAAAGATTGGAACACTTGCGCTTGGTATCACAAGCTGACGCGCATCGATAAGATAAGAGGCTTTACTGGCAACGCCTTCACAGCATTTGGAAATGCCATCCATGATGTCTGTGAGAAGAAGCTGCTAAAAGAAGAAATTGAGGAGGAAGATTACTTCCTCAAAAGGTTTGAGCACTTTCTTGGGACTCTTGATGAAGAGCCAGATCAAAAACTTGTTTCAGACATGCGTACACAAGGCAAGGCTATTTTGCCTGAGATTGAAGATGCTCTTGAAGACTACTTTGGAGAGTATGAGGTGCTTGGGTCTGAGATTCCGCTTGATGAACCGATTGAGGGAGAAGATGAGTATATCTTTAAGGGATACATTGACGGTGTTATTGCCACACCCGATGGCAAAGTTCACATCTTTGACTGGAAGACTTGTTCTTGGGGCTGGGATGCAAAGCGCCGTAATGCCCCAATGACCACTTACCAGCTTACCCTCTACAAGTATTTCTTTGCTCGCAAGATGGACATTGATCCTAAAGACATTGAAACGCACTTTGCTCTCCTCAAAAGAACATCAAAAAAAGATAAGGTTGAGTTTTTCAGGGTCACCTCTGGTCCGAGGAAAACCGAAAATGCCACAAAACTTTTGAAAAAAGCTCTATACAATATCAAGAACAAGAGGTACATTAAGAATAGAATGTCTTGTAGGTTTTGCGACTTTAACAAGACCGAACACTGTATGTAGAGGAATACATGACAAAGAAAAAGATCTTGGTCCTGTCGGACCACCCGCTATCACCTTCTGGAGTTGGCACGCAAACCAAGTACATGATTGAAGCACTATTGAAGACTGGACGCTATGAGTTCGTTTGTCTCGGTGGTGCGATGAAGCACGCTGATTATAGACCGCAAAAAGTTGATCCCTGGGGCGACAACTTTCGCATATTTCCTGTAGATGGTTATGGAACACAGGAGGTGATCAGGTCTATAATGCAAAAAGAACGTCCTGATGCCCTATGGTTTATGACAGATCCACGCTTTTATGGGTGGCTTTGGGAAATAGAGAACGAAATACGTGCTAATATTCCAATGATTTATTATCATGTTTGGGATAACTTTCCGCCACCAAAATTTAATGCTGATTTTTATAATTCAAATGATGTTGTGGCCTGCATTTCAAAAGTTACTCATGAAATAGTGAAGACTGTGGCGCCCGATGTCCATTCTTGCTATATGCCACACGCGGTTAACGAACAATATTTCCACCCCCCACAGAACGAAGATGAAAAACAAAAACAAACGCAAATGAGACAACAACTTACGAGAGGTAATCTAAATAAGAGAGTGTTTTTTTGGAATAATCGAAATGCAAGACGCAAGCAGAGTGGTACATTAATCTGGTGGTTTAAAGAGTGGCTTGACAAAGTTGGGCACGATAAGGGCATGTTGTTGATGCATACAGATCCGAAAGATCCACATGGACAAGATTTGCCACACCTGATACAACATCTTGGTTTGGAACAGGGGCAAGTTCTTCTTTCAACAGAAAAGATTCACCCCGACCAACTTGCCAGCATATACAGAGCATCAGACTTTACTATCAACATATCTGATGCAGAAGGATTTGGACTCGCGACTCTTGAATCACTATCTTGTGGAACACCAATAATTGTTAATATGACTGGCGGTTTACAAGAACAAGTGACCGATGGAAAACAATGGTTTGGTTTTGGAATTGAGCCTTGTTCTAAGACCGTTATAGGATCTCTACAGGTTCCTTACATATATGAAGATCGTATATCACAGAGGGATTTTGAAAAAAATATGACAAAGGCAATTAAGTTGTCAACAAAGAAATATAAACAAATGTGCTCGCAAGGAAGAAGACATGTATCAAGGAACTATAACTTCGAACAATTCGAAAAGTCTTGGATTGAACTAATGGATAAGACCATAGAACAGTGTGGTTCGTGGGAAACAAGAAATGGCTACAAACGTTGGCATTTAATGGAGGTGGCATGAAAAAGAAAATACTTCTTAAGGGTCCGTTATTAACACGGTCAGGTTATGGAGAACAAGCTCGATTTGCTTTGCGCTCTCTTCGGTCTCGTGAAGACCTGTTCGAAATTTTTATCCAACCACTTCAGTGGGGACAAACTTCTTGGATAAATGACTTTGATGAAGAGCGCACATGGATTGATGAAACTATAGAAAAAACTATTGGTTACATCCAGCAAGGCGGACAATTTGATCTTTCTTTACAGGTAACTATTCCAAATGAGTTTCAACGTATTGCGCCAATCAATATTGGATATACTGCTGGGATTGAGACAACGAAAATAGCTCACGAGTGGATTCAAAAAGCAAATGAAATGGATAAAATTATTGTAGTTTCTGAACATTCTAAAAATATTTTTAAAAACACAGAATATCAGGCGAAAAATACACAGACTGGCGAAGAAGTAATCTTGAGGACCCAGTGTTCAATTGATTCTATTGGCTACCCTACAAAAAATTTTGATACTCTGCCTAATTTAAATCTGGATTTGTCTTCTAGATTTAACTTTTTAATGGTTGCACAATTTGGACCAAGAAAAAACATTCAAAATACTATTAAGTGGTTTATAGAAGAGTTTAGAAATGAAGATGTTGGGCTTGTAATAAAGTCCAATATTGCTAAGAATTGCCTTCTTGATCGCAATAGATTACACTCAGAGCTTATCAATTTTATTCGTCAACTAGGAGATAGGCAATGTAAAATATATCTCTTACATGGAGATATGACAGATAAAGAGATGCACTCTCTTTATGGACACGACAAAATCGATGCGTTTGTCGCACTGCCTCACGGCGAAGGTTTTGGGCTTCCACTGTTTGAGGCAGCATACTCAGGTCTGCCAGTGGTAGCGGTAGGCTGGTCTGGGCAACTAGATTTTCTTGTAGATACCGAAGGTCAAGAACAATTTTACAATGTCTCATACGACCTACAACCAGTCCAAAAAGAGGTTGTTTGGGATGGGGTTATAGTGGCGGATAGTATGTGGGCCTATGCTCGTGAAGGTTCTGCGAAGGAACAGATGAGACTTTGTTATGAAAACACAAAGTCTGGCAAAATAGTATGGGACAATACTGAATTAGCCGAGCGTTTTTCTGTCGAGAAGATGTATGAAAAGTTTGTTAAAACTGTAAACTTTGTATGGGATGAGGAAGTAGAGTCGGGTCTGGAGTTCGAAGAATTATGATTAAAGATTTAGTTTCAGTTGTGATGCCTAGCTATAATGATGCAACATATCTAAAATCAGCGATTGATGATATTTTAAGTCAAACTTACTCTAATTTTGAACTTATCATTGTTAATGATGGTTCCACAGATAACACTAGAGAAATTTTAGATTTCTACAGCAAACAAGATAATAGAATTAGAGTTTTTCATAAAGAAAATGGTGGTACTGGCTCTGCGCTGAATTATGGCTTTCAACACGCAAAAGGGGAATTCGGTACCTGGGTTTCTTCAGATGATAACAAGAAGCCAAACTATCTTGAAGTTCTTGTTAATGTTCTTAAGAAAAACAGAGACATAGAATTTTGCTGTTCTGCGTTTTATAGTGCTTATTTGAAAAAAATTTTTAAACCTTATTCTTACAATGAAACAAACAAAGTTTTTGAATTTTGTAATGGATTGTCGCATGACGAATCATTAACAAACAAGATATTCTTGACTGATCAATGGTCCACAATAAATAACATTCAATGCTTTCAAGGCGTCTGTTTCCTTTTTACCATGAGACTAAAAAATAGAGTTGGAGATTATATTGAAATTCCAGGCGAAGACTATCATATGACCATGCTAATGGGCTTAAATTCTCGTGTTGCGTATGTTGATTCTAATTTGGGAACCCATAACAATCCGATTGATTCTTTGTCCATGCAAGATAGAAGCTGTGTTCTTGAAGCGAATGTTATAACAAAAAGATTATATGCTGAATCCAATAAATGGAATTTAAATAAGGTTCCAAAAATAGCAAATTTTTACTGGGGGAGTGAAAAAATGTCTTTTATGAGATATATGACAATAAAAACATTTAAAAGACAGAATCCGGATTGGTCAATCCATCTTTATGTGCCAAAAAACGTATCAACAGAAACCAGTTGGAGGAAGATAGATAGCCACCATCAAAACGATGCTAGTGATTATAATTCAAAATATGATTATTTTGAACAGCTATTAAATGAAGAGGCAATAAAAACAATACAAGTAGATTTTTCAAAGACAGTTGTAGGCTCATCAGCCTCAGAACCTCATAAATCAGACTTTTTAAGATGGAATGTGCTTTATCAAAAAGGTGGTCTTTGGTCAGATATGGATATAGTCTATCATAAACCAATGGCAGATTTATATTTTAATAATTTCGAAAACTCTCAAACGGATTTAGTTGTTAGTTATGATGAACGTCATATAGAAAGCGGAGTAAATCTTACAGCGATAGGATTTCTATTGACAAAGCCAAAAAATTCTTTTTTTAATACTTTGTCTAAAAAATCTATAAAATTGTTTGATCCAAATCATTATCAAAGTATTGGAGCCTATATGTGGATGAATTCATATAGAAATATAGACTCAATTAGAGATTCGCACCATTTACAGGTTATCAATTTGGATTACAACACTGTTTATCAATTTGATTGGAATAATTTGGATCAAATTTATCTATCTTCTAGTAAATCGATCCACGATAAATCGATCGGAATTCACTGGTACGGTGGTCACCCGCTTAGTCAGCAGGTTAATAATAAAATAAACCATACAAATTATTTGACATTTAATATGCCACTTGTTAAATTATTTAGTACTGAGGCTTGAGATGAAAACTATTGTAACAATAACTGGTATTCGCCCTGACTTCATAAGAATGTCAAAGATTTTTAATAAACTAGATCAGGCTGAATGGTGTAAACACATTTTAATACATACTGGGCAGCACTATGATAATTTGCTATCTGGTATCTTTTTTAAAGACTTAAATATAAGAGAGCCAGACTTCAATTTACAAATTGGAGGAGCAGGTAAAAAACACTACCATCAACAAGCTGAGCTTGGGACTAAAGTTATAGAACTTTTTGAAAAAGAAAATATCAAACCAGATCTAATTTTATTTCTTGGTGACAGCAATTCTGTCTTGGCGTCTGTTCCTCTGCGCAAAGAAGGCTATGCGATTGGGCATATTGAAGCTGGGATGAGAAGTTACGACGAAAGAATGTTGGAGGAGATAAATCGCAAAGTTTGTGATCATGTATCAAACTATCTTTTTGTTTATCATAACAATTACAAGAAAAAAGCAATGAGAGAGGGTATTGACGAAAACAAAATTCATGTAGTCGGTAATACAATTATAGAGCCGCTAACTGAAATAGCTGATTTAGATTATGTTGGAAATAAAAAACATATAATTCTAGATATCCACCGACCCGAAAACTTCAAATACCCCGACCGTCTAAAAAAGATTATACAATTTGCAAACTTCTGTAACGAATCAACAAAAATTCCAGTAAAAATGTTAAGATTTAGAGGAACTATGCATTCCTTGGAACACAATGATATAGATATAGGAAATATTGAGACTATTGAGTTAATGGGATATAAAAATTTTATTAAATTTATGCAAGACTCATTGTTCATTATTAGTGATAGTGGTACTGCGCAAGAAGAGCCAGCACTGTTAAATATTCCTGTTATAGTGCCAAGAGATTTCACTGAGCGTCCCGAATCAGTATTAAATAATAATAGCACCATGCTCAGTGTTAATGACACAACTGGGTTTTTAAAAGCTTTAAAGTGGGCCACAGAAGAACGACATCGTGATTGTGCGTGGTTAGGCGATGGAAACGCAAGCGATGAAATAGTAAAAATTATTAAGGAATGTTTGCTATGAAAATTATTGGTTTTGCACAATTAAGAAACGAATTATCAAAAGGTAATTTAGAAAATTGGTTCAAATGTATGCAATTTTGTGACTACATTTATATTTATGACCAAGCGAGTGACGATGGTAGTTTGGAATTTTATAAAAATTATAGTAACGCAGTTGTAATAGAATCATCTGTCAATGATTTTGATAAAGAGATATCATGCAAAAAGCAACTATTAGAAAAGCTTTTAAACGAACATCCTGATACAGATTGGATTTTTTGGATGGATGGAGATACTTTATTAGATGGTAGGTTGTTGCAGAATGAAGCCAAAGAAATAAAAATGATGTTAAATGCTGCTTCATCCCAAGGAATCGATATTTTAACCCTGGGGCACTATAATTTGTGGCGCAGCGATATTTTTTATAGAGTAGATACTGATTATGATTGGCTTCATAACCACGGAGTAAAAGCCTTTTGGCGTAATAATGGCGATCTATATTTTCCAGATAATTCTGGATTACACCAGCCACAACACCCATTAGGCTTGAAGACTGAAGCAAGACTAGATAGAAATTTGATTCACCGTGGTTTTGCTACCGAACAGCAAATTTTAACAAGATACAATCTTTATAAATCAAAAGGACAAAAAGGGTATTTATTAGACCGCTTAATAGATGAAAAAAATCTTTCTGTTGTTGAGATTGATAAAAAACAACTACCTGATTGGTTTCAAATCAATGATACAGAAAATCCGATATTTAAAAAAACATTGATAAATAAAAATGAATAAAAACATAGAACTGATAGCACTTATTTACAAATCCGTTGATTATTTAAAAATGATTCATAAGGAACTAATAAGTGAAAAAAACTTTGCCACTGGCTGGAATGTAAACTACAGGATCATAGCCAACGATGCAAACATAGGAGTTCTTGACTATCTTGAAAAAAATGACATTAACTTTTCTATCTACAACGACCCTAAGCCAGACGATTTCTATTTGAATAGGGTTTATAGATGCTGGAATTATGGAGCACTTAGCAGCAAATTCGATAATATTTGTTTTATAAATTCTGATATGATTTTTTCGCATGGGTGGCTTGAAAATCTTCTAAGATATCATAATGGAAAATTTATCCCTTGCAGCAGACTTGTTGAGAGTGGTAAAATGAGAAGCGGGTTAAATGCCATAAGCAAATATTTTGGCAATCATCCTTCAAATATTCAACATGAGTCATGGGAATCATGGGTATTAGAAAATAAAGACCCAAGAGCCTTTGATGGAGGACTTTACATGCCTTGCATCTTTGAGAGGCAAAAATTTATAGAGGCAGGAGGTTATCCCGAAGGAAATGTTTTTAAGAGTGGAGAACAAATTGAGATTGGTCATCCAAATGATCGTCCTGTCTATATGTCTGGAGATACCTTCTTTTTCAAAAAAATGGAAAACGATTTTGGATTAAAGCATTTAACAATTTATGACTCTTTGGTTTATCATATTCAAGAAGGCGAGATGGACGAATGAACATAGAAAAAATTTATTCAAAATTAGAAACAGACAAGTTGTTGCATATTATTCATAGGATTAAACACGCAGCAGATACTCCAAGAAATGATTTGATAGAATCAAATAATTTTATTCAATGTTCATTTTTAAAACTAAAAAAAGATTCAACTTTTAAACCGCATAAGCATATTTTTAAAAAAAGAAAATATGAAAATCAAATAGCTCAAGAATCTTGGGTTATTATAAGAGGAAAGGTAAAGTGTATTTTTTATGATTTAGATGATTCAATAATCGCAGAAAGAATTCTTTATCAAGGAGATGCCAGCTTTACTCTACTTGGTGGACACAATTATGTTTCTTTAGAAGACGATACTATTGTGTATGAATATAAAACGGGACCGTATGAAGGTCAAGAACATGACAAACAATTTATATAACGAACTAAAATTTGTTATCATCGGACAAGGCTCACAGATAATAGAATTAATTAGAAAAATGTTTTCATTAGAAATTATGCCAAATAATTTAAAAATAATAACCGTAAATGGGGATTTTAATTTAAGTTGTTTGGAGTTTTTATCATATTATGCTATCGACTATGACGTTTGTGATAAAAGGAATTTTAAACAAATAGCATATTCAACAATAGCCAATTTTAGCCCTAATATTGTAATTTCATTTTCTAATCCTTTTATAATTCGTGAAGAAATTTTAAACTTAAAAACAAAATTTATTAATTTCCACCCTGGAATTTTACCAAATTATAAAGGCAGTTTATCAACAGTCCATTCTTTAATAAATAACGAAAAATTTGTAGGCGGCACTTGGCATTATCTTGATAAAGGAATTGACACTGGTAATATTATTAAAATAGTTAAAACACCTTTAAAGCATTTTAATGCTTTTACCTTGAATCACAAAATATTTTCTTTAGGTATTGATTGTTTGGAAGAAATTATTGAAAAAGTAAAAAATAACTATTTGGGCACAAGACAAGAAAAAACAGGAAAGTTTTATTATAAGAAATTTCCAGATGTAAGCAACCTAGATGATAAATTACAAAAAAGAATACTGTATTTTCCACCTAAATTTTTATGAGTTTTAATATTATCAAGGAGTTGGACTATGAGTTTTGATACTGTCAGGGATTTTGAAAATAAAATAGCAGAATATTTTGGTTCTCCATACGCAGTTGCTGTTGATTGTTGCACGCATGGATTAGAATTGTGTTTAAGATTAGAAGATTGTAAAGAAATATTTGTTCCAAAACGTACATATCTTTCTGTTCCAATGTTGGCGAATAAATTAAATTTACAATTAAAGTGGAAAGAAGAGGACTGGAAAGATTATTATTATTTAACAGATAAGATTATAGATGCAGCAGTCCTTTGGGAAAGAAATAGCTACATCTCAAATACATTTATGTGCGTTAGTTTTCAATTTAAAAAACATTTAAGTTTGGGAAGAGGGGGGATTATTCTTCTTGATGACAAAAAAAAGCATTACATTTTAAAAAAAATGTCGTATGATGGTAGAGTACCAGATAAGCCCTGGGCACAACAAGACATTGATACAATAGGATATCATTATTATATGACACCTGAAACAGCACAACTTGGATTAGAAAAATTACCTCATGCAATAAAAAAAGAACCTAGAAAATGGAAAATTACTGACTGGGCTGATTTGACACAAATGAAAATTTTCAAGGAAAATGAATGACTAAGAAAGCGCTAATAACTGGAATCTCTGGGCAAGATGGCTCATACTTATCTGAATACTTATTGTCTTTGGGTTATGAAGTTCATGGGGTCATAAGAAGACACTCTGTGGCTGAAAACCAAAATTATAGATTACATCATCTCAGCACCAAAGTACAAACGCACTATGGAGATCTATTAGATGTTCCATCATTAATGAATATACTAACAAAAGTAAAACCAGACGAGATATATAATTTAGGAGCTATGAGCCATGTGAGAATAAGTTTTGATATTCCATCCTTTACAATACAGACTAACGCCCTTGGAGTTTTAAATTTGCTGGAAGCGTACAGGGCTGTGTGTCCGGAGGCCAAGTTTTATCAAGCTAGTTCGTCTGAGATGTTTGGAAATTCAGTAGACGACGACGGTATACAAAGACTGACAACTCCCATGAAACCAGTTAGTCCGTATGGGTGCGCAAAACTTCTTGCTTTCAATTTGGTTCGCCATTATCGCCATGCTTACGGACTTCACGCTTGTAATGGTATTTTATTTAATCATGAATCGCCCCGACGCGGATCAAACTTTGTCACAAATAAGGTTGTCAAGGCAGCAGTTCAAATTAAGCTTGGACTAGCAGATAAGCTTGAACTTGGAAATCTAGACTCTTATCGCGACTGGGGGCACTCAAAGGACTATGTGCGCGCAATGCATATGATTTTAAATCATGAAGTAGCAGATGAGTGGATAGTCTCAACAGGAGAAACTAATTCAGTTAGAGATTTATGTGATATTGTTTTTTCAAAGTTAGAGCTAGATTACAAAAATTATGTTATACAAAATCCAAAGTTTATGAGACCTGAAGAACTGAAATATTTAAAGGGAGATTCTCAAATAACTAGAAATATTTTAGGGTGGAATCCTGACTATACTTTTGACACAATGCTTGAAGAAATGATAGAAAAATGGATGAAATACTATAATAACTAATTTTTAGCAAAACAATATGAAAGGAGAATTATGAGTAATTTAAATAATAAAAAAGGGTGGCTTGTCAATGATTGTTTGACTTGTATACCCAATACTAGAACGTTTTGGCATGACTTATTAGATTGGTTTCCAAATCTTGAAGACCAATGTGGGGGATACACTGATTATTCAGCATTAGCGTCAAAGATCGAATCTAATCCGGCACGCCCCGATTACATTATCAGAAATGCTAGTTATTTTCGTAGATTGAACATTGACGTTCCCACATTTTGTCTAATTCAAGATACAATGGTTAGCTCAATGCAAACTGAGGTAATAAACTCATCAACTTGTGCAGTTTTTGCTTCTAAGGAGGGATATAATTTATATAAAGACAGAATTAATCCAAAAAACGTTAGAGTAATTGAACAGTCTTCTGATTTTGATTTTTTTAAACCTATGGCTGAAAAGCATCCAGATGTTTTACCAAATTCAATAATTTTTATAGGGGACTCTTCTATCAAAAAGAAAGGATTTCATAGAGTTTTAAACTTAATTGAATCAATGACTGATTTCAATTTTTGTTTAGTAATGAAGGACGATACTAGTATAGATGTTATACCACCTCATAGCAGGGATAGGGTGCGTATATTTAATAGAGTTGATAGGAACACTGTTAGATTTTTAATAAATTCATCAATCTGTGCTATTTGCACATCTGGAAACGAAGAAGGACATTTTGCTGGAATAGAAATAGGCGCCTGCAACATACCTATGGTAGCAAGACCAATGGGCTGTTATTTGGATAGAAAAGAAGATAAAACTTGGGGCTTGATAGCCGACGACAAAGATTTTCCAAAAACAATAAGATATGTAGCCAATAATCGTGATTTATTTAGTCCACGCAAATACTATTCAAAAGAATATACATTAGAAAGATGTCGTGAAAAGTGGACTGATTTACTAAATGAATTTGTTTTTTAGGAGAAGTTGAAAAATGAACTTTACAGTTGAAATATTATCTGGTCTTTGCAATGTTCTTAAGTCTTTTATCACGGCCTTGAGCATGGGAGAGGCAAATATACTCCCAAGATTTGATGCTCATTTTGATGCTGATTATCGTGAAATCTTAGACGACTCTTTGATTTGTCATAACGCTAATGAATTTGGCGAATCATTTGTCTCGGCAAGACTTCTCATTTTAAAGTCAGAAGAAGAACACCAGACTGACTTGATAAATGATGCGAAAGCACTTGGAGACCATCCCAATATTAGAAATAAAAAACTTGCTCCCCTTTTCTCAACCAAAACAATCGACTGGTTTTATGATAAAAGTTTAATTTGTGATAAAGTATTTAACAGAATTATGTATGGTATTAGCAAAATTAAGTGGAAAGATGAGGTATTATCTGAGGTTGAAAGAGTTTCACAAAATTTCGAATACCCACTGTTATCAGTACAAATAAGAACTTGGACACACCAGTTTGACCCTCCAAATTGTACCAGTATTCGCGATGGTGTCATAAGGGACTACAACTTTGAAACTTATAAAAATGCTATTGATCGGTTTTTAAACAGTGATACTCCTCCTAAAACTATCTTTTTAACTGCTGATGTAGACTCGGTTCTACCAGAATATTTAAAATACTTGAAAAATTACGATGTTAATGTTATAACATATACTCAGCCAAAGGATGTTACACAAATGCAATATTCGGCAGCGACAATGTTAATTGCTTCAAAGTGTGATATGTTGGTGTGTTCCCGTCTTAGTACATTTGCTGAGTGTATTTGGTGGTTTGGCGAATGTAAAGCCAAAACAATACCTGTTTTTTAAAAAAGGAAATAAAAAAATATGAAAATTTTAATAGTTGGCGGTGCAGGATATATTGGTGGTTTTTTAACAGACCACCTAAGACAAGCAAATCATGATGTGGTTGTCTATGATAATCTTCTTTTTGAAGATAGGTTTTTAAAACATTGTAACTTTATTTATGGAGATATTAGAGACACTGATAAATTATCACCAATTATAAATAAGTTTGATGTAGTGGTGTGGCTTGCTGGATTGGTCGGTGATGGGGCTTGTGCAGTAAACCACGGTCTTACCAAAGCCCTTAATGTTGACTCTGTGAAGTGGCTTGTAGATAACTTCAAGGGCAAAATAGTTTTTCCTTCAACCTGTTCTGTTTATGGAATGAACAATGATTTAATTGAAGAGTCTGCGGAGCCAAATCCACTATCACTTTACGCTTCTACAAAACTAGAGGCTGAAAAGTATGTTCTTACAAATTGTCCAGATGCCTTGGTCTTCAGACTTGGAACTCTATTTGGATTAGGGGACAGGCACTCTAGAATGAGGCTTGATCTTGTTGCCAATATTTTGTCAATGAGGGCGGCACGCGGCGAGACTTTGACTATCTTTGGCGGTGAGCAGTGGCGACCACTTCTGCACGTTCGTGATGTGTCCACAGCAATTGCTCACGGACTAGAACATGGAACTTCGGGGCTATTCAATCTCTCTTATAAGAATTATAAGATTTGCGACTTGGGTGAAGAAATTCGCAAGGTTATGCCAACATGCGACATTCAATACACTGACATGAAATTTGAAGATTTAAGAAATTATAAAGTCAAGAACGATAAAATCCTTAACACTGGCTGGGTTCCAAGTTATACTCTTGAAGATGGCATTAACGAGATTTTCTCTTTGATTAAAGAGAGAAGAGTAAAAGACACAACTGATGTTGTTTATTCAAATGCTGCGTTTATGAGGAAACTTAATGAGTTTTGAAATAGAAAAAGTCGAAGGTGGATTGTTTGCTGATGATAGGGGGTTTTTGAGGTTTGTCAATAATTTTGATTTTTCTCAAGTGAAGCGTTTCTATCAAGTAGAAAATCATTCCGCTGGTTTTATCCGTGCATGGCATGGACACAAAAAAGAAAAAAAGTTTATTTATGTTTTAAAAGGCACTGCACTAATCGGTCTGGTGAACATGGAAACCGAGGAGATTCACAAGTTTACGCTTTCCTCGCAAAAGCCATGTATCCTTTGTGTGCCAGAGGGTTTTGCAAATGGATTCAAAACACTTGAGCAAGACACTATTATTATGTTCTTTTCATCCACAACTCTTGAAGAGAGTCATGGAGATGATTACAGATTTGACTGGGACAAGTGGGATATTTGGGAGGAAAATTATAGATGAATCTGCGTGAATATTATCAATATTATCTAACACTGCATCAAAATAAATGGAATAGGAGGCTGCATGTGGCGGGACAGTTTTCCACAATAGCTTTTATTGGTTTGTGTTTTTACACGAAGCTTTATGTTCTACTGTTATTGGCGCCGTTTGTGGTTTACCCTTTTGCATGGTCGGGCCATTATTTTTTTGAAAAGAACAAACCCGCCGCCTTTTCTAATCCGTTATATGCCAAAATAAGTGACTGGATGATGTTGAGAGATTATCTTTTAGGGAGGTTAAAATGAGAAGAGTGGTGGTTCTAGGTTCAACAGGAATGCTTGGTCACAAAGTGTTTAAGCATTTTTCTAATCTTGAGGGCTATGAGGTCTTTGGGTCTTACAGAAATGAATCTGTAGCTCCTCCCAAAAATGCTTTTGCTTTTGATGCAGAAACTCCTGATTGGTCTGTTATTCCAGAATGTGATTATGTCTTAAATTGTATAGGTGTAATTAAACCATTTATGAAAAACAATACTGCTGGAGCAATAAGAATTAATTCACTATTTCCGTGGTATTTAGCACAATGGTGTGAAAGTAATAATACGCGATTAATTCACATAACTACAGATTGTGTGTTTTCTGGCAATGATGGTTCTTACACAGAAGAGAGCCTTCATGATTGTCTTGATGATTATGGCAAATCAAAATCACTTGGCGAGCCAACTAATTGTATGGTTATAAGAACAAGCATTATTGGAGAAGAAATTCATAAAAATGCAAGCCTTATTGCTTGGGCAAAAACACAAAAAGGTAAGAGTGTAAATGGTTTTCTTAACCACCTCTGGAACGGTGTTACCACTCTTGAATACGCTAAAGTTTGCCAACAGGTCATTGAGCAGCGGCTTTATGAGGCTGGTTTATACCATGTCCATTCACCACAGCCTGTAAATAAATTTGAACTTTTACAGATTATTTCTGATAGATTTGGGCTTGAATTAAATATAAATCCTTTTGAAACTGCAAACAGTTGTGATAGAAGCCTGTCATCAATGAGAACATTGATTGATAATATACACATTTCCACCATTAGGCAACAAATTAGCGAACTATAATGTTTAATTTAAAAAATGATGAATTCAGAAGACTTAAAACAAATTTAACTAAGTTAAATAAGTCAATCTTAGAAATTGAACAAAAAATTGACGCCGAAGGAATAGAAACTTACTTTAGCGTAAACAGTGATATTTTAGAATATGCCCATAACATATACATATCTATGAGAATATTGGGATATATTAAAAATTTTGAGGAGATAGGGTGAGAAAAGTTTTAGTAACTGGCGGGTGCGGATTTATTGGGAGCCACTTGGCAGAATTTTTATTATCAAAAGAAAAAAATGTAAAAATCTTTATTGTTGATAATATGGATTCTGGAAAAATTGAAAATATTATAAATAATGAAAAAATAGAATATTTATTTAAAGATGTGCGTTATCTTCTTAAGTGTGATAAGCTGATAGAAAAACTAAATGGCGTGGACACCATATTTCATCTAGGCGCGCGCGCCAGAATACAACCAAGCTTTAATGAACCGAGTGTAACGTTAGATATAAACGCTCGCGGAACGTCTGTAGTTTGCGAATTGGCACGAATTTTGCGCGCAAAAATTATCTATGCTGGTTCAAGTTCATTTTATGGAGGGGTATACCTAAACCCATACAGCTTTACTAAGTGGCAAGGTGAGGAGATTTGTAAAATGTATTCCGAGGTCTATGGGTTAAGCACAACCATAGCTAGGTTTTTTAATGTCTATGGACCACGACATCCAAAATCTGGTCCTTATGGCACCGTAGTTGGTGTTTTTGAGCGACAGTACCAAAATAAAAACCCTCTAACTATTACTGGCAATGGAGAACAGAGGAGAGATTTTACACATGTTTTGGATATTGTTTCTGGTCTGTATGCAATGTCTTTGGAAGAACACTCTGGAGATATATACAATTTGGGCACAGGGACAAATCATTCTATAAATGAACTGGCAGCTTTGTATGATACAGAGAAAATTTATACTCCGAAAAGACGTGGTGAAGCATGGATTACTTTAGCTGACATATCAAAAGCTCGCAGTGAACTTAAATGGGAGCCGACACATAAACTTGAAAATTATGTCAAAACGTGGTTGACAGAGCAATGAAAATAGGAATAATTGGTCAAGGTTTTGTAGGTACAGCTATAAGGGAGGGTTTGAAAAACTTCTACTCAGTGCTTGTTTACGATATTAAAGAAGAGCTATGTCCAGAGGAATTTTTGGCATCGACTCCCGATATCATACAAGAATGTGAAATAATATTCCAGTGCCTCCCCACACCAATGAAAAAAACAGGCGAATGCGATCTAAGCATTGTAACCAACTCACTTAAAATATTAGATAATATATCTGAAGTTCATAAAAAAAAACCAATTGTTGTAATAAAATCTACGGTACCCCCAGGAACATGCGAGGAGCTAGACTCTAAATTTAAAAATATCAATATAGTTTTTAATCCAGAGTTTCTCACTGAGGCCAATTCTATTGATGATTTTAAAAACCAAACAAGGATAATCTTGGGTGGTCATCGTCCATACACCACTACTTTAAAAACATTATACAGAAAAGCTTTTCCACAAACACCAATAGTAAAAACTGGGTTTAAGACTGCCGAAATGACAAAATATTTTATAAATAATTTTCTTGCTACAAAGGTTTCTTTTGCAAATGAAATATATGAAATATGTTCAAAGCTAGATATTGATTATGACAAGGTGGTGGAATATGCTTTATATGATCAAAGAATTGGAAAAAGCCACCTATCGGTGCCAGGACCAGATGGAGACTTTGGTTATGGTGGGCATTGTTTTCCCAAAGATCTAAATGCTATGATTTTTATTTGTATAAGAAATCATATTGATTGCGTAATGTTAAACACAACTCGTGAAAAGAATGATAAGATAAGAAAAAATAGAGACTGGGAAAATATGTCCGGTCGTGCAATTTCATACGAGGAATAACAATGTTTGAGATTGGAAATTATGTAAGTTGGTATGAAGATTATGATGACGGCATCTCTGGCAGAGACTGGGGCGCTGGCATTGTAATTGAAAAAAGAGATCACGAAGGTTATGGACACGGTAAATACACTATGTACAAAGTTTATAGGAATAAACATAAGGACCTGTATTGGTTCGAAAACAGACAACTCATGTTAAAGGAGATAAAATGAGTAACGGAACTTTTAAACTATCAAATCAGGCACTTGGTGCCGTGATGATGGCTCTACAAGAGTCACTACTAAACGAATTGGACATCGTTCCAATCCTCAAGGGCTTTGAGTTGGCACAAGGAGACGACGGACTTGTAGTAACAAACCCTCCGACCGTTCGTGTTAGCAACAGCAAGCCAATTACAGAAGAAGACTTGACGACATTGGCAGGCGAATAGTTGCCGCGATATCGCTATATGTGT
>Ga0209232_1000918_pt1 | contig 16785 bp, 21 predicted proteins | sample ETNvirenome_2_60_FD_184066 | JGI IMG/M metagenome (GOLD analysis project Ga0209232, IMG submission 184066) | Marine viral communities from the Pacific Ocean - ETNP_2_60 (SPAdes) (version 2) | ecosystem: Environmental > Aquatic > Marine > Oceanic | place: Pacific Ocean | collected 2013-06-22
GTCACCTGAATTATACAACAAGATAAAGTTGCTACAAGATCCAGAGAACCTTGACTGATCTTCTGATCGTGCTATACTGTGGGGTAAGGAGAAAATTATGCCCCATATTTCGTATTCGGAGCTAAAAGACTGGGCCTTTTGTGCTTGGTTTCATAAACTAACTAGAGTTGATAAGGTTGACGAAGGATTTGTCGGCAATGAGTACACAGCGTTTGGTAACGCTGTCCATAATGTATGTGAGAAAACTCTTCTAAAAGAAGAACACGATCCAAACAAACTATTTCTAACTGACTTTGAGCGTATTGTAAGAAATATTCCTGGCTACGAGCCAAACGAGAAGATGGTTTCTGACATGAAAGGGCAGGGGATAGATCTCTTGCCCTTTATCGAACCAGCCCTCAACGCTTATTTCAAAGACTTTGAGGTACTAAATGCCGAAGAAGACTTGATGGTTCCGATCGAAGGTACTGTATACAATTTCAAAGGTTTTATTGACGGTATTGTTAAGACAGCCGATGGCAAGATCCACATCTTTGACTGGAAGACTTGTTCGTGGGGCTGGAACGCACGTAAGAGATCAGATGCTATCGTGACATACCAGCTTACACTATATAAGCATTTTTACTGCATCAAACACGGTATTGACCCAAAGAATGTTGAGACCCACTTTGCTCTTCTCAAAAGAACCGCCAAGAAAAATAAGGTAGAGTTCTTCAGAGTTACAAGTGGCCCAAGAAAAATACAAAATGCTTTAAAATTGTTGAACACAGCCCTTTACAATATAACAAATAAGCGTTATATTAAAAATCGACTCTCATGTGATAGATGCATGTTTAAGGGCACAGAACATTGCCCATAAAGGATAAAATGAAAAAGATTAAAGTATTAACATTAAGCGACCACCCACTATCTCCATCAGGGGTCGGTTCTCAAACAAAATACTTCATTGAGGCTCTTCTTAAGACTGGCCGATATGAGGTTATATCTTTTGGTGGAGCAATGAAACACAACGACTACACACCAGTAAAGGTTGATCCCTGGGGAGATTCATGGAAGATCTTCCCTGTCGATGGTTATGGTACACAGGAAATGATTAGATCTGCAATGCAAAAAGAAAAACCAGATGTACTTTGGTTTATGACAGATCCGCGTTTCTATGGTTGGTTGTGGGAGATGGAAAACGAGGTTAGAGCACAAATTCCAATGGTTTATTACCATGTCTGGGATAATTTCCCAGCACCAGAATTTAATGGTGGCTTTTACAGGTCTACTGACGAGGTTGCTTGTATTTCTAAAGTAACTCATAGAATCTTACAAGAAGTATCACCTGATGTATCTTCTTGTTATCTACCACATGCTGTAAATTCTCAAGTTTTTAAACCTGCCAAGACTGAAGAAGAAAAAAACCATATTATCAATCTAAGAAATAGAATTTTAGAATCTGGTAACCTTAAGAATGATAAAAGAAAAATATTCTTTTGGAATAATAGAAACGCTAGACGGAAGCAGAGTGGAACTCTCATATGGTGGTTCAAAGAATGGCTGGATAAGGTTGGCCACGATAAGGCAATGCTCCTTATGCATACCGATGCTAGAGATCCGCACGGACAAGATTTACCACATATAATTAATAAATTAGGTGTTAATAAAGGACAAGTTTTGCTGTCAACCAACAAAGTGAGTCCAGAAGAGCTAGCCAACCTTTATCGGGCCGCCGATTATACAGTAAACATCTCAGACGCAGAGGGTTTTGGTCTTGCTACACTTGAGTCCCTTTCTTGTGGAACACCTATTATAGTTAATATGACCGGAGGGCTCCAAGAGCAAGTGACAGATGGTAGAAACTGGTTTGGAATTGGTATAGAGCCTGCGTCTAAGACTGTTATTGGTTCCTTGCAGGTACCTTATATCTATGAAGACAGAATCTCTCAAAAAGATTTTGAAAAGGCTCTAACATCAGCACTTGAAATGAGACCAAAGACTTATAAAAAGATGACAACCCTAGGTAAAGCCCATGTTAGAGACAATTATAATTTTGATAATTTTGAGCGTAGCTGGGTAGAACTAATGGATCGAATTACAAAAGAGCATGGCTCTTGGGAAACAAGAAAAGGATATAGCCGTTGGCAGCTAAAGGAGATAGCATGAAGAAAAAGATTTTATTAAAGGGTCCTGTTTTGACCCGTAGTGGTTATGGTGAACAGGCAAGGTTTGCTTTACGATCATTAAGAAGTCGTGAAGACTTGTTTGATATCTATATTCAACCACTACAGTGGGGCAAGACCTCTTGGCTCAACGACATGAATGAGGAAAGAGCATGGATGGATCAAACAATTGAGAAAACAATTCATCATATCCAGCAGGGAGGTCGCTTCGATATTTCTTTGCAAGTTACTATACCTAACGAGTTTGAGGCACTTGCTCCTGTTAATATTGGTTATACTGCTGGTATTGAGACTACCAAAGTCGCTCATGAGTGGATTATCAAGTCCAATCAGATGGACAAGATAATTGTAGTCTCTAATCACTCTAAGAATGTTTTTCTTAATACGGTTTATGAGGCTATTAACAAAAATACAGGTGAAGAAGTTCAATTGAAAATGAGCACGCCTGTTGAAGCAGTTAACTACCCAGTTAAAACTTTTGAATCCCTACCACAAATTGAAATCAATGTTGATACAAATTTCAACTTTCTAACCGTAGCTCAGTTTGGCCCAAGAAAGAACCTTCCTGACACTATCAAATGGTTTGTTGAAGAGTTTAGAAATGATGATGTTGGCATTATCTTAAAAGCTAACATCGCCAAAAACTGTCTTTTAGACAGAGAACAACTTGAGGTTCAGCTAAAACAGATGTTGGCCAGCCTAGGTGAAAGGAAGTGTAAAGTATTTCTACTACACGGTGATATGACAGACGAAGAAATGCACGCCCTCTATAGGCATCCCAAGGTCGATGCTTTCCTTGCCCTACCTCATGGTGAGGGTTTTGGTCTTCCAATCTTTGAGGCAGCTTATAGCGGCCTTCCTGTAGTAGCTACAGGTTGGTCAGGACAACTTGACTTCCTTGTGGACACAGACGGTAAAAGTCAATTTTATAATGTGGCTTTTGATCTTAGACAGGTACAGAGCGAAGTTGTTTGGAAAGGAGTAATTATTCCCGAGTCTATGTGGGCATATCCAAGAGAAACATCTGCTAAGGAGCAGATGAGGCTTTGTTATGAAAATGCCAAGGCTGGAACAGTTGTTTGGAATAATACTAGTCTTGCTGATAGATTTTCTCCCGATAAGATGTATGAACAGTTTGTTAGTCTTTGTATAGAAAAATCAATAGAGATGGATAATGAGGTTGTTCTATGACCGATAATTTTTTCAAATGCTCGCTGTTTAACGAAAAAAGTCTTGATGTATCGCGATTTTCTTTTATGCAAGAAGAGCTTTTATTTTCTAGATTTCTAGAAAATAAAAAGGCAAGTTATCAAAAAATTGATGTTGAATATAAAGTAACAACAGAGCTAAGCGACTTGAATAGTTCAAAAATACCTTTGATTTTACCAATTAGAGGAATGGAAGAACTTTTAGTTTATACTTTGTCTAATCTTATTGAAAATGAAGCACACAAGTATTGTAATATAGTGATAGTTGATGACAGAACCCCAGTACCATTAACCAATATAATAGACAAATTCAAAGACGTAGAGCTTTCCTATATAAGAGTGGATAACGAAAAAGGATTTAACTACTCCAGCTTGGCCAACATTGCCGCATATGTAATGAGTAAAGAAGGGTTCAATGAAGTAATTTTTTGGAACAGCGACATGTGGCTTACAAATAAAGCGACATTGCCAGAGTTGATTCAGTTACATCGTAATAATGGCTGCACATTGTCAGGAACCAAGCTAGTGTACCCCACTACAGATTGGCAGACAGGGGAAAAACTTAGAGATGACCATCAGGTTCAATTTGGGGGCTCAACTTTTGTTTTACAACCTACAACGGGTAGGTTTCTCCCAATACATTTCAAGAGAGGCACAGCTATTGATCATTTTACTGTTAATGTAGATACTTTTTCTTTTTTCAATACAGGTGCCTATTGTATGATGGACCTCGATTGGTTTATAGAAAATGGCGGCTTTAACCCGTCTCTGTCAAAAGTGTTCAATGACGTTGACATCTGTTTAAGAGTGGCCGAGCAGGATAAAATTATAATGTATTTTGGAAAAAATAGGTTTTTAATTCATGGTGAATCACTTAATTTAGATAATGGAACTGAACCTAAATTTGACCAACAATTCACAAGCGATTCTGTGCTTTTTAATAGCATTTGGGATTTTAATAGAATTGCGAAGGTGATCTATGGAACCTAAATTAATAGACATACAAAAATTTAAAGATGAAAGAGGCTTTTTTCTACAAACTTACACACCGTCACTAGGACTGACAGAGACATATTATCAAGATTGTGTTTCATTCTCCAAAAAAAATGTTTGTAGAGGAATACATTTTCAAGTATTAAAGCCGATGTCAAAAATTGTTACCGTACTGAGTGGGAAAATAATAGACTATATTGTTGATCTAAGAGTTAATTCACCAACCTATCTACAAGTTATAAAATTTGAACTTACAGAAGACAGACCTCAATCACTGTTTATACCAAAGGGCTATGGACATGCCTTTTTCAGCCTGGAAGATAGCCTAGTTTCATACAAATGTTCTGAGGTATATCACAAGTCTTTGGATAGGACAATAAACGTCTACGACAATCTAGTAGATTTACAGTTGCCAGTCTCAAAAGAAAATGTTATTCTGTCTGAGAAAGATTTAAATGGTATGTCCATTTCTGACTATCAAAAAGACTTTATTTTTACTGTGGAGAATACAGAATGATTTTTTTAGTTACTGGCGGTAGAGGGTTTATTGGTTCTCATTTTGTTGAGGAGGCTCTGAATAGAGGCCACAAGATTATTGATATCGATAAAATGACTTATGCAGCACACGAAGAACTGCCTTGGGATTCCCATCCTAACTATAAACATCTGAATAAAGACATCTCCACTATTGAAAGACTTCCTCATTCAGACGTTGTTTTTAATTTTGCAGCCGAGTCGCATGTTGACAATTCAATTAGAGAAACAGAGCCTTTTGTCAAAAGTAACATTTTGGGTGTCCACAACTTGTTAGAACTTATTAGAGGTAAAAGGGGCTATAATCGCCCTCTTTTTTTCCACATCAGTACGGATGAAGTTTATGGGGATAGGCTTGAGGGCTCCTTTATTGAGACAGATAAATTATGTCCTTCAAATCCCTACTCGTCTACCAAGGCTGCTGCTGAAATGCTAATATTAGCTTATGGAAGAACATATGGCCTTGAATATATTATTTCTAGAAGTGCAAACAATTATGGAGAAAGACAGTTTGAAGAAAAACTTATCCCAAAATGCCTCTCTAGTATAGAGTGGGATAAAAAGATACCAATTCACGGAGATGGAACATACGTCAGAGATTGGACTTATGTAAAGGATAATATTTCTGGTCTTTTTTGTATTTTAGAAAATGGAGCAAGAAACGAAATTTATAATGTAGCTGCAGAAAACCATATGAGTAACTTAGAGGTAGTAGACGAGGTTTTATCTTGGTATGGAAAAGGTCGAGAGTGTATTGAGTTTGTCCCAAATCGTTGGGGACAAGACTTAAGATATTCGATTAGTAGTGAGAAGCTTCGTAGTTTAGGCTGGGTACCCAAGCATAGCAAAGGAATTTTTAAATGGCAATAAGAGAGATAATATCATATGATATAAAAACATACAATTTTAGAGAAATTATACAAGAAATGCTAGACACTTCTAAACTAGAAGAGATTCATAATTTTGTCGATTACGAAGTTTTTACTTTAGACAATGATCAAAGCTCTGCCTTCCATAGAAAGTTTTATGGTCACTGTGATAAAAACCCACAGTTTGATGACTTATATGTTGATTTTATTAAGAATTACATATCAACGTACTTTAATGATAAGAATTTAATTTTTCAAAAACGACCAACATTTAGAATCCACTACAATAATAATTTAGCGGTTGCCGAATTTCATAGAGACTCAAATTACAATCATCCTATACAAGAAGTCAATTTCTTTTTACCCGTTACAGATTGTTGGGATACCAATACCATTTGGATAGAAAGCGAAGACGGTAAAGCCGACTACAGCCCTGTTAGACTAAAATATGGGCAAATATTTGTTTTCAATGGTGGTATGTTGACCCATGGAAACAAGATAAACAAAACAGGATCATCTAGAATAAGTTTTGATTTTCGTTGTTTGAGGAGTGACCATGAGAGAGAGTTAAATTCAAACTCTGATGGGTCTTCTGAAAAAACAAAAAAGAAATTTATAATTGGTGATTATTATGACAAACTATAGAAAGTGCCTATTAACTGGCGGTAGTGGTTTATTAGGTAAAAACTTAGTGCCGCTGCTTACCGAAGGGTCTGTTATATACCCAACCTCCTCAGAAATGGATATCTGTTGCCCTCTCTCAGTCGAAAAGTATTTTAAACAAAACTCTGATATTGACCTTGTCATACATGCTGCTGCTTATACTGATGTCAAGCAGGCGGAAGACAATTTTCTTAAATGTATAGAAGCCAATATTATTGGTACTTTCAATATACTAAAAAATTGTGCTGAAAGAAAAATAAAGCTTGTTTTTATTAGCACAGATGCTGTTTTTGATGGAGAAAAAGGTTATTATAATACTGAAGATGCGGTTAATCCATGTTCTACCTATGCCAAAACAAAAACATCGGCAGAACTAATGGTCAGAACATATGATAAGGCATTAATAATAAGAACCAGTTTTTTTGATAAAACTTTTCCTTATGACAAAGCTTTTGTTGACCAATGGACCTCAAAAGATTATATTGATATTATGGCACCAAAAATACTAGAAGCGTGCCTGTCTGGTAAATACGGAATAAAGCATGTTTACTCTGAAAGACGCTCACTCTATGATCTGGCTGCAAGTAGAAGACCAGACGTTAAACCAGCAAGAGTAAAGGATTTCAGTTTTGGTTTCAAAATGCCAAGAGACCTTTCTTTAAAATAATAGGAAATAAATAATGAGAAAAATAGGAATAGTACCAGCAAGAATGAAGGCTTCAAGGTTTCCTGGCAAGCCGTTGGCAAAAATATTAGGCAAACCTATGCTACATCATGTTATGAATCGTGCAAATCTTTACCCAAATTGGGACAAGCTTGTTCTTGCAACCGAAGATAAAGAGATATTGAATTGGGCCGAGGAAGACGGTTGGGACTGCTATATGACTTCCGATACTCATGTTCGCTGTCTAGATAGAGTAGCAGAAGCAGCCAGCTTGGCCGTAGGCGATATAAAAGACGATGATTTGATTGTTTGTGTGCAGGGCGATGAGCCTATCCTACACCCAGATATGATTGAAAAAGTCATTGATGCAGCCATTCTGGATCCAGAAGCACCGTGCAGCGTCCTTTGTATTGAAATCAAAGATGAAGAACAATACAGAAACAAAGATATAGTCAAGGTAGTGCATGATACCAATAATAATGTCTTATATACTTCAAGGGCCCCAATTCCGTATTCTGTAAAGTTTACAGAACAATTAAATGCAAAAAGAATTGGGGGTATTTTTGCTTTTAAGTGGTGGTTTCTAAAGCAGTATGCTAAGATGAGCCCAGCACCACTTGAACTGATAGAGGCCTGTGATTCAAATAGAATTTGCGGCTCTGGGTTTAAGCAAAAAGTTGCTGATATTGAATATCGCCCATGCTTCTCGGTGGATTCCCCAGAAGATATCAAATTAGTTGAGAAGCATATGGCTGACGACAAATATTATGTTTATTAACAGGTAGGAATATATGATTGATTTTGAAAATATTGAAGAAAAGCTTAAAGAAGTATGTAAATCTAAACAATGGGAAACATTGGTTAAAAAGTTTAAGAAAGCAAAAAAGATTTACTTTATTGGTAATGGGGGGCTACATTTTACCGCAGCCCATGCTGCCACAGATTGCACTCGCTTGATACCAGATAAAGTATGCTACTCTTTGGATACTACCGGATATATAACTTCTTGTGCAAATGACCATGGATATGAGAACATTTTTATAAGATGGTTTGAGACATCACTACTCAAAGAAGAAATTAACGATAGAACACTAGTAATAGGTATGTCTTGTTCTGGTAACTCTAAGAATATTACAAGATCTTTGTCCTGGGCTAATTCTAGAGGGTTGGCAACCCATATGATTTCTGGCAGAAAGTCTAGAAGATTAGAGTCTGGGTTGGACGAAGTTGATTTGAACTGTAAGTTTTTCCATACAGTCGAAGTGTTGTGTCTCGTATTGTTTTATCAAATGATTCATGAGATGGGTGAAGATTGCCCCAGTATTCTAAAAGAAGTAGAGCGGAAAGACCCATGGGCAATGTAAAAATCAGAAAACACTCATTTGAAGACGAGACATACCAGATCGGGATCGACTTTGATGGAGTTATTCATAGAAACTCAAAAGGCTTCTATGATGGGACAGTTTATGATGAACCCATCCCAGGTGCAAGAGAGGCACTAGAGGCCATTTCAAAAAAATACACAATCATTGTTTATAGTGCTAAAGCAAGAACCGATAGAATGTTAATAAATGGTAAAACAGGAAAAGAGCTTATCTGGGACTGGCTTAAAGAACACAATATGGACAGCTATGTAGAAGACGTTACAGCAGAAAAGCCAAGAGCAGTCTGTTATATTGATGATAAGGCTGTTTATTTTCAAAACTGGAAAAACACATTTAATGAACTTGAAAGGAGAAAACTCGTATGATAAAAGATATTTTTCCACCACCACGAGGATTCAAGCCTGTAAAAAGGCTCCTTAATGAAGACTATGATAGGAACAAGCCCGTTATTATTATTGGTAAAGGGCCTAGTGCTAGATTTGTACCTTCATCTGAAAATTATTATACCTGCTGCCTAAACCAAAGCGGCAGAATGACAAATAAAGTAGACTTCCAATTTCTTGGAGATCATCAAGTATACAAGTCTATGATAAAAATACCAAAGTACTTTAGTAAAGTTACCAATATGATTTTACCAGTCGAGTTCAACCAAGATAATCCAGAAAAGAAAAGAAGTTTAGAATTAATTAATCCTGCTCACATATCACACATGAATGTATATGAGCATTCATTTCATTTTCATCCATACCCCGAAACTGATGATGTCCGTGTATATACCGTTATTAGCTCGGGTGAAACTGCCGTTGCTTGGCTACTAGACGAAGGTTTCAAAACTTTCTATACTGTTGGTATTGATCCACATGCACCAGATAATGTTAGGCATCAAGTTTTTGAAATGAATAATGAGGGAGTTGGTAATTATCCAAATATGATAGGTGGTATGCACATTTCTTATAATCGTATGATGGAGCGGATAGAAAAATTTGGTGCCTCTATGGAAGAATTCAATGAATAACACTCACGAAGTGGTAGAGCAGTGCTTGTGCTGTAATTCTACAGATCTAGTCAAGTTTATTGATTTAGGCGAACAACCACTCGCCAATAATCTTGTTGATAAAAAGGAGCAAGGCTATATTAATCTACCACTAGAAGTAAATGTTTGCAAAGCATGTTGGCACTCCCAGCTTTCTATTACGGTCAACCCTGAAATTTTGTTTAAGGACTATTTTTATGTCACCGGGACCTCAAAAACAATGAGAGATTACTGTGAAAGCCTCAGTTCTAAATTAACTTCAAATACATCTAAAAAAAATAAAAAAGTTTTAGATATTGCATGTAATGATGGAACTCTCTTAGAAAAGTTTTATGAAAAAGGGTGGCAAGTTTTTGGAGTTGAGCCAGCCAACAATCTTTTACCTATTTTAAGAAAAAAGAATATAAATGTAGAAAATAAATTTTTTGGAAATGAAAAGGTTAATTTCAATACAAAGTTTGATTTAATAACAGCATTAAATGTTTTTGCTCATGTTCCGAATCCTTTACAGTTTTTACTTGATGCATCTGATATTTTATTAGATGACGGCACTATCTTAATACAAACTTCTCAAAGAAATATGGTAGATAAAAGGCAATTTGATACTGTCTATCATGAGCATATTTCTTTTTTTAGTGTCAAATCGATGAAGGCCTTAGTAGAGAAAGCCGGACTTTTTATCAATAAAATAGAGACAAACAAAATTCATGGAGATAGCTATATCTTTTATGTACAAAAAGTGAATAATCCTGATTACTCCGTTGAGTCTCTATTAAGACAAGAACTAGAGGCTGGTAGATATTCTTTAGATACTTACCTTAATTTTCAGACTGAAATAGAGTATACTAGAGATCTGTTCCTAGAAAACATAAAGGGCAGAAAACTGATAGGTTTTGGGGCCGCTGCTAAAGGGATTGTTCTTCTTAACTTTTTAAACCTAAAACTCAGTCATATAGTTGATGAAAACAAATTAAAACAAAACAAGTTTTTACCAAAACTGGGTAGTAAAATAGTGCCCCTTGGATTTTTAGATGAACAAGATGAAAAATCAGTAATTTTCATCCTGCCTTGGAATTTTGAAAAAGAAATAAAAAGCAAGATTAGTAGTAAATTTACAACAATAACATATTTTGGAGAAAATAATGGAAACTAACATAAAAATACATAAGTTGTCAAATCAAGCTCTTGGTTCGATTATGATGGCACTGCAAGAATCGTTATTAAACGAATTAGATATCGTTCCAATCCTTCGTAGCTTTGAACTTATAGAAACAACAGAAGGATTGGCAGTGAAGAACCCCCCAACAGTTAGAGTATCTAACGAGAACAAGATTACTGAAAAAGATCTACTTAACATGGTGAAGTAATGCCTAGATACCCTTATGAATGTGAGTGCTGTGGTCATGCGGACGTTCATTTCCATGGCTTTTCTGACACTTTAGATTTGTGCCCTGTCTGCGGTGGGGCTACTTATAACAAATTAGTGGGCCGTGCTTACATTCCTAAGACCTCTACTGTTGATGCGGAGGAGAAGACCGGTGTTAGAACCAAAGAGTATATAGAGGCTAACAGAGAGCTTCTAAAAGACATGAAAAAAGAAAGCAGCGAGGAAACATATGAGCCGTCTTGAGATTGTTTTAATATGTGTAAGTTTTGTATCAACAATTGTAAATATAGGACTTTTTGTATATTTGAGATCCGCTCTTTCTAGACTCGTTTCCTTCTCCGAAGAGATGGAAGACTTAAGAGATATGACAGGTGCTTTTTCAAGTCATGTCTCTTCTGTTTATGGCCTTGAGTCTTTTTATGGTGATGAAACCCTACAGGGCCTTATGGAACACGCACGTTCTTATAAAGAACAACTAGACACATTTGAATATATTTATGATTTAACAAATAAGGAAGAAATAGATGAATCAAGCTCCGAAGAGGAAGCGTCGGAAGAAGACCAAGAATAACTACTTTACACAGGTCCATGAAGATGCCATTTTGGAGTATGTTGCATCACAATGCCCTAGAAGAAAGTCAGAGTTATATCAAACCCTAATCGGCCCCGCCCTAGGCGAAATGGTCGATAAAATTGTTTTTACGTTTAAGTTTACAACCTTACCCAATATAGACATGCTCAGGGATGAGTGTAAGATCTGGCTTGTTACAATACTTGACAAGTACAATAAAGATAAAGGCTCTAAAGCGTTTTCTTATTTTTCAGTTATTACTAAGAACTGGTTTATACACAAGGTCAAGAAACAGCAAAAGAAGAACAAACGTGAAGTAGATTATGACAATGTAGCAAAATCAATTGAGCAAGAGTATCTATCTACACAACAAACTCTTATAGAGGACCAAATACAAAATGAGTTTTGGACAGCCTTCTACAAAGAGATACGAGGCTGGGACGTTTCCGACATGAAAGACAACGACCAGAAAGTTTATAAGGCAATTATCGTTCTTTTCGAGAGTAAGGAAGACATTGAAATTTTTAACAAAAAAGCTATTTATTTATACCTTAGAGAGTTGACCGGACTAAACACAAAACAAGTTGTCAATTCTCTAAATAAGTTTAGAGAGAAATACTCTACTTTTAAACAGGGCTGGCTTGATGAGTAAAGATGTAGATAAGTTAGTAGATGAAGCTTTAGATAACATTAGAGGTGACAGGAAGCTCGCTAGAGAGTTCCTAAATGAGATAGCTACACAGATAGCCACTGATCCTCAATCGAACAGGAGCTTGTCTCCTGTGGCCGCAAAGCACATCGAAACTCTACAGCGCTCCAACGAGCAGCTTGTCAAGATTATTGGCTTGAAACAAAAAGAAAGCAAAGAGCAGGGTCTTAGCCTCGCAGATAAGGATGAACTATTTGATATGATTCAAGGAAAACAAGATGACACTGCTTAGCGACATTTTAACTGCGAATAATGGGTCAAATTTGTTCTTAACACAGATGAGAAATCTGATAAACGGCGACACCTTATCAGATAGATTTTATGCAGTGGTTTTATCAGTTCAAACCGCCACAGTATTCGAAAACGCTGCTATTGAAAATGCAGAAGATAATATACTTTATGATATTACTGCAAGGACAATAGGTCCTTTTAGTGGGCAATCGAGCAGACAGTTTTCCGAACATACAGAAAATCCTTGTGTATTGCCCAACGACGCAGCAAGTGGAGATAAGAAACGCATGTTGATTGGCTTGCAAACAAAATTTACAGGTGTATTGCCACAAAAAGGCTTGAAAGAAGAAGATGTTGTCCTTGTGCAATTTAAACACCACATTGATAAAGGCCAAAAGTATTATGATTTACAAAGAGGTATTTTGCTAGAAAAAATAAATACTGATGTTGTAGGTGTTCAAAGAGCAGGGGCATCTTCGCAAAATTTATGTGAGGATATTGGCGCATCTAATGTTTACAGTGGTGGTACTCCGACTTCTGTTGGTTCTGGTCCCTCTGTGAAACTAACCTCTCCCGTCGTTGGTGGGCCAAGCACAGCAGCAGACATACTTGCAGCTTATCCAAAATCTGCTCCCATAGTGGATGAAATAGTGGCACTAGCCAAAAAACTGGGAATTCCAGATCCTGGGTGGTTGGCAAACTTAATTAACTTTGAGTCTGGTCGGACCTTTGATCCTAGCATAGTAAACCATATCGGAGCTACAGGGTTAATACAATTCATCCCTTCGACCGCAAAAAGTCTGGGGACCACCACAGAAGAGCTAGCAAAAATGACGCCCAAAGAACAGATGGTTTATGTTGAGAAGTATCTATTACCCTATAAAGGAAAGATGAATAATCCAACTGATTTATACATGGCAGTGTTTTTTCCTGTGGCTGTAAATAAAGGACCAGGGTATTCAATATATGATTGGTACTTAAAAAATGAAAGCAAAAGTTCTGCTGATAGATATTTGAGACAGAATGGTGGAATTGTCACCGCGCAAGATTATACGAATTTTGCCAACGGAAGCTCAAAATTGCCAACACAGTTGCCAGCCTCTGGAGGAACCAGCTAGTCATGCTCAAAAAATCAAAAGATAAGCTATTTGATATGATTCAAGGAAAACAAGATGACACTGCTTAGGGATATTTTGACTTCCAACAATGGTTCAAATTTCTATACAACACAGTTAAGAGGCTTGATCAATGGTGACAACCTCTCAGATAGATTTTATGCAGTCGTTCTAACAGTCCAAACGGCTACAGTATTCGAAAACGCTGCTGTTGAAAGTGCAGAAGATAATATACTTTATGATATTACTGCAAGGACAATAGGGCCATTTAGCGGACAATCAAGCAGACAGTTTTCTGAACATACAGAAAATCCTTGCCTCATTCCGAATAGTCCAGAAAATGATGCTAAAAAACGTATGCTGACAGGGTTACAAACAAAGTTTACAGGCGTATTGCCATTTAAGGACTTGAAAGAAGATGATGTTGTCCTTGTCCAATTCAAACACCACATCGATAAGGGTCAAAAATATTATGATCTGCAAAGAGGTATTTTACTAAAAAAAGTAAATACTGATGTTGTAGGTGTTCAAGGAGCAGGTGCTAGCGCACAAAACACATGTGCTGATGGTAGCGCTTCTCTTCTTTTTGGCTCCGGTTCTCCAATGTCCGTCGTACCCCCTCCTGCCGTCACGCCACCCACATTGTCAAGTTTTCTTTCTAGTGCAGAATACGAAACTACCGGTGGCCCCGTCATTGAACAAGCAAAAAAACTAAAATTTGAAACCTTTGATACAGAGCCTTTTAGAATGTTTATTTTTGGTATACGTGGGCCAAGCAGGACAGTGGACTCTTTTGATGATACTTTAGGGGTTGCCTACATTGATAGAGGTGGCAAATGGCATTTACATTATTATATAGGAACTACTGATCCTGGTGCCTACTACACTACAAGAACAAAACATGGAAAGGGCGTTGCAACATCAATTATGGCTAAAGGCCAATATATCGATGCTTACGAGATTGGTCCGCATTATGGCTACCAAGCCCTTGTTCAAAAGGGTCAGATAAGACAATATCTTGATAGCAGCGGCGATGCCCGACTTGATTTTGACGGATCACCACATACAACCAAGCCTGGGAGTCCTGGCTTAAATATACATGCATCGGTAAGAACGCCTGGTCAAACAGCAACAAGAGTTGGTTCTTATGGTGCAGGGTGTCAAGTTCACGCCACCGCTGACGGTTTTGAAAGCATGATGACATTGGCCAGATTGCAAGTAGCAGAAATTGGAAAAAGAAAGTTTACTTATACTTTAATGGACCAGTGGTGGCCTGGAGGAGCAAGCTAGTTATGCCTAAAAAAACAAAAGGTTTAAGATACGCAAATAAAATACCAAAAGATATAATACCTGATTTGATAGATAATGAGCCTAAAGATGTTCGTGATACCATGGTAAGTTCGGGCGAAGAAAACGCTGCCCGTTTTGCTCAACAATTAGGACAAGGAATTACAAATGCCAATAAGACTGCAAGTCAAATAGAAAAAGATTATCTAGAAAGATCTAGAAGACTCTTTGAACAAGATCCAAAAGTCGGCATTAAACAGATGCCCTTATATCATATAAATCATATTAGTACTGGGGCTAATTTTGCAAGTCTATCGACAGACGTTGTGTTTCCTAGTGGAGATTTTACTCCTGGAAATATTGTTATTACAAAGGACAGGCCTGGGGCCGAAGTAAACGGCTATGGGGCAATCAACCCCGCAGGAAGATCTGAAACTGTTGATATAGTAGTAGGTAGACATTCCGCTGCTTTTGGTGGTAAAGGGCCAAAAAAGAGAACCAAAGCAGATCCAAACTTCTTCACCGATGCCGCAAGAATCTACGTTAGCCAGATGACCAATGTTGACTTAAACTTTGGTATAAGCCAAGGGTATCGTTTAACAAACAAAGTATCAGAAGCAAAATCAGCAGTTGCTGTTAAAGCTGATGGGGTTAGGATTATTGGCCGTGAAGGTGTTAAAATCGTTACAGGTCGTTCTAGACACCCTAAGATTGGACCCAAAGGGGAAACAAACTCTTTTGGTGGAAAGCTTGAGCCTTCGCCACCCATTGAGCTTATAGCAGGCAACAACGGAACAGGCTCAAGAAGAGTAATGGCTGGACTTTTAGGAACCCCAAAGTCAATTAATTATCTACAACCCGCACTACTCGGAGAGAGCACCGTTGATTGTTTGAACGAAGTTTTTGATATGCTAGATCAAGTAAACTCTGCATGTTTCAACCTCTCTCTCATTTTTGCAGCGTATTGTTCAATAAATGGTATTGATCCCTTTAGGCCATGGATTCCACCAGTGTCAGGCATTGCATCAACGCTTACACTCAATGCCGTTTCAGAGACACTCTGGTCGGCTAGAATTAACTCGGCATTAGCAAGAATTAACTATTTAGAAGAATTCGGATACAATAACATTGCGAGTAGAAACGTATACATAACCTGAGAATATAATGGCAGAATCAAAGTTTATAAAATTTCAAGACTCTAACGGAGACAGACTAGTCGATGTTTGTGATGAGTTCATACCAGCCCCAGAAGAGAAGATATGTCTGGAGTGTAGGCCCAATCCATTAGCGATTGTGAGTGATTGGAAAAATAGAAGACCAAGATCAATAGAGTTTAATCAGAAGAAATGTACCTATGAGCTTTCATATCAAACATTTGAGAAAGGCACAATTTCTGAAGATACCAACTCAGTTGATGATATGTTCGAAAAGTACAAAGAAAAAGCCGTTATTGCGTTCTTTGTTTCCGGTGATAAAAAACAAAACCCGGAAGATGTAGAATTAGTAAGAAACAGCATAGACTTTACTAGTTTTGACTTGCCCGCTCGCGGCATCAGCTTTCTTAAACTTTTATATTCTTTACCTTTTGATGTTTACGAGAATTTAGAGGCAGAAGATCCAGAAGAAGATGACGAAGACGAAGGACCAAACAAGGTAGTCTTTAATGCTGATGAATTTGATATCATCATGATGAGAGTTAGAAAAGGCTTACATCTTTACTCTAGATATCAAAAAGCAGCACAATTTCAAGGCCAAGGGCTAGTTTTCTCTAAAACAGGAAAACCACTTCAGCTTGATAGATACGGAGATTTTGCTGGCCTTTCGCAAAGAGGGTCGAAGAAGCTAAAGGCCTGTATTGATGATGTCAAGTCCTTCTTGAGAGACAAGGGCTATACAATGTCATCTGCCGCCCTTTTCAGGGATAAAGTAGAGACAATAAAATTTGTCTTTACTTCTGACTATAAATTGAAA
>Ga0209232_1000919_pt1 | contig 16778 bp, 10 predicted proteins | sample ETNvirenome_2_60_FD_184066 | JGI IMG/M metagenome (GOLD analysis project Ga0209232, IMG submission 184066) | Marine viral communities from the Pacific Ocean - ETNP_2_60 (SPAdes) (version 2) | ecosystem: Environmental > Aquatic > Marine > Oceanic | place: Pacific Ocean | collected 2013-06-22
ACTCTACCACCAGTATACACCAGTGGTAGAGTCTGTCAAGTGTTATTTTTAATTTTATCTAGGAAAGTTTCTTGGATAATCGCGCTTAATGGCGTGAACACGTTCCCCAGCGGCTAAGCGTCGTTTGATCCTATCTACATCACCCTGGTGGAGGCGACCTTTTGACTTTTCAAACTCTGCTGCTCGTAGAAGAGCCTGAGCCTCAGCGTTGCTTTCCTCCATCGGAGCATACATCGGGTTGGCGAGGATGTGGCGAAGCGTAGCAACCATGTCGGCGTCCAAACTCATACTGAGATCTTCTAACTCATCGCGAGTCATCTTACCCAGAGCCTCTCTAGCCTTTATGAGAATGACAAGTCGCTCTTCAGGGGATCCGAATGCTCGGTCGCGAGTCTCCTCGTCCTCCGGCTCGGCAATGTCTTCAATGCCAGCACCGGGGCGCTGAGCGCCTCGCATGGCATCCATCTCTTCCTGAATCAGCTCGCTAAGTCTTGCTTTTGTAATTTTCATTATTTGTCTCCTGCCTTTCGGCGTGCAATTGCTCGTAAGCGTCGTGCGGCCAAAGAATCGCCGAGTGGATCTACCTTCGGGCCCTTGAGGACCAGAGCATCTTCGTCACTCACTTCGTCGTCGTCAGTGTCGTCTTCTTTGTCTGCCTCTTCAAGTTCGCCGCGGTCTTTCATACTCAGAGCGATTGCAACAGCCTGATCTTGTGGCTTATCTTCCTTATCCATAAGATAGGAAATCTTCTTGCTTACTTTGTCGTCCTTTTCGGAAAGGTTTCCAAGTTCTTCCTTGATAAGATATGTCAATTCCTCTTGGATAATTTGTTTAAGTTTCTTCTTAGAGATTTTCATTTTGTATTCCTGTTACAGTGACATCGTGAGCGTCAACAATAAATAGTTGTCCGGAGTGATAAGAGTCGCATTTTTGAGGCATTTCTGGAATTGTTCCTTATTCATGGACCCAACATCTTCGTTATCGCCGATATCAACCTTCCAGACTTCAATATCAAAATCCAGCAAAGTCTTGATAATTTCAAGCTCTTTCATTTTTGCATCCGGATCTAGCGCGACGTAAACCCCTGCGTCCTCTTTCACGATCCTACGAAGCAGAATAGAGTTCTGGTTTAGTGTAGATCCCAAGATAGGTACCGCGTTTCTGCCGGCCGTAATGGCATCAAAGACACCCTCCACCAAAATGATGTCAGAACTCCAGTCTACAAACAAATCGTTGAAGACAATGTTCTTGCTGACCGGCGGATTCTTATACTTAGGGTAAAACTTCTTGTCGTAGGAGCGAGACACAAAATAGGTCAGATCTCCCTCTTCATCAAACGACGGAATAATGACGCGGCCTTCGTACTCGCCACTTGCACAATACCCCATCTTCCACCATACAATGTCCTCTTTTGTTATGCCGCGCTTGCGCAGATAGTTTCGGGCAGCAAATCCTGTTGGCGGAAAGTCACGGTTGGCCAAAGAAACAAACCCGGGCGGCATTTCTAGTACTTGCTTTTCTTCAATTTTTTCCGCGAAGAGATCTTCAAGCTTGTCGTATTCAACAGCGTCCGTAAACTCACGCCAAGCTGCCTTATCGTGGTGATTACCAAAGCGGCGGATAACACGATAGATATTTTTACCGCGCGTGTCACATATCCAGCACTTGTAGTAGCCCTTAGCCACATTGACAGAAAACTTACGCTTATGGTGGTCGCAATAAGGGCAACTAAAAAGATATTCATTGTTGGATTTGTATGCTGGTCCGAGGACGTTAGTTAGAATCTTAAGTTTCTTGCTGTCCATTTATCCACCCCGCCTTTGCAATAACATAGCTATCCGACCGGTCAGTGTAACCGGCCTTTGGATTTCCATGTCTTGTATATTCTACAGCAAAGGAGGGGACGTTGTCAACCACAAACTGCAATGAAACTGCTTTTGCCTTCTGACCCTTTGGGACTTTGATCCCACAGGCCTTTCGTGCCGACGAGGCGCCGATGTAGTTTGGGGTCCCAGAAAAAATATTATAACACAACCACGAAACAATGCCATTGATTTTTGACAACAAGGACAGTGTTTGTGCGGACGAGAAGCCCGAACGGAATGATTGAAGAGACTGCTCAATGTAGACTGTCTCTATCTCATAGTTGTTTTTTATACTCTGTAGTGCAGAATCAACAATCTCTATTTTTTTGAAGAAGTCTTTTTCTTTCCGCAAATCAATGTGGTCGCATGCCAATATGCTGCCATCCCAATCCAAAACAGTATAGCCTGTAATGCTGGTGGATATATCCAGTCCTAAAATCATAATAATATTTTAACTGATTTATAGATCTAATTTAAGCTTGAAAGTAAAGTCACGCTCGGCCGTTTTCTTTACAGGTGTGGCCACTTTGGCAATACCAATCAGATTCTTGTCCTCGTCATAGACTCCAATCTTAGAAATGTAGGTAGTCTTTTCAAAAGAACCAGTCGGGTCTGGATAGGACGAGCTAACAATATTTTTAATAGGCCGGTTGGTCAGTTCCAAATAAGCATGAGAACTGGTGGCTGCATAGTTGTTGGTAGAGTATTCAGTATACGATGGATTATTGGAGTGATTCAGTGTGCCCTTTTCCGCTGTGGCGAAAAGCGTCATTGTCGGCGTCTTGGATGTTCCGCTAAATTCCATGATGTAAGACGAGTTTGGTGCCAAGATAGAGCCAGAAACTGACTGTGCAAAGAATACCCACTGAGGATTGTCGGACCCGGCGGGTAGGTATGTGTCCGTCCCGGGGTTGAGCGAAGTAGTTCCGGTGAGAATCAAAAACCCTTCGTTATAGAGAGCTAGGCCGATGGCGCTACCAGAGTCGTTCCCGTAGGTGGAATAAAGCACACCATCTTGATTCTTGTCTTGAGCGCGTCCGACGAGTGTTCCAGTAAAATAATACTCTAAATTAATCGTACCTTTTTGAATTTCGGATCCATAAAAGACTGAGGGGATGCTAACAAGGCCTACCTCAACGTCATCAAAGCTTCGGCCGAGGACAGATGAAGAATATGCAAACGCTGGGTTAATGTAATTATAATGGTCTATTGTGTTCTTCAGAGCACGAAGATAGGACACATAGCCCCCTGTAGGGGTGGGCTGTGATGTAATGCGAGGAGTTGTCGTATCGTAGTACTCTTTCGCTATACTAGAGGTGTATGGATAGAGGGCGCCTGTAATAACGCTGCCATAATTTGCTGCGTCCCATGCAGCTGCATCCTCGGTTCTAAAATTAATGCGGCTACCGTTTTTTATCACAAACGGATAGATGATACCCAGGTCACTTACAGCGCCAATACTTTTACCAGTGGCTCCCTCTTTTCTATCTACGTTAAGTTCGTAAAGGGAAACATTGCCTGCATCAGTTAATCTAATAGGATCTGCATGAGATCCCGAGATGTTTGGAGCGTTGTTATAATACGCAGAACCGGAATAAACTACAAATTTAACGCTTGGATGAGTCTTTAAAGTATTGTTAAATACTTCGTTCCGTTTAAACTTGTAGTAAGGCATGGCATGACCGTGTATTCACTTTAGTAGTCTAGGCGGACTCTCAGAGTGAACTCCGTGCTAGGATCTTTCTTCAAAGGCTCGGACAGCTTAGCAACCGCCAGTAATTCATTATCTGGCGAGTACAGGCCAACCGATGTCACATAGGAGACTGATTCATCATTTGAATTGTTCTTGACCACCATCTTACTGCTAGACAAATACGTTGGGTTTGCCGAATAGTTGAAGTCCGAGTTGTTAACACGGCAGAAGTAAACTGTAGAGTTCAGCTCAGTCGTATTGTTGAAGGAGACGCTCTGGACTCTGTGGCGTATGTTATCACAGTTACCTGAGATAGAAGTACTCTGCAGTGAAGTTGCTGGTCCAACTGTAGCTGCGCCGGCACTCATGCTAACCGGGCTGGTCAGTAAGCCACCGAAAACAGAAGCTGTAAGAACCGCAATACCGGCTTGATAATAAATTAGGCCAGCTTCAACGTAACCTTCGCCATCAATAACCCCGCTAGCAAGAGCTGAGCCGGTGGCATAAAGGATACCATACTCGCCGGCTGGGGAGTTAACCTTGTAACCGCTGGAACCTGACTTGTCTGTAATGCTCAGTGTGGACACATAAGCGTTATTGTGCGCCTCTGTAACACCAAGCGAGAGTGAGAACGAGCCTTTCTTAACTTCATCCTTGGTAAGGAGTCTTGTAAAGTTAAAGAAGTATGTCTCATTAAGTTTGTCACCGCTTGAAAGATCACCGTCTTTATCAAAACGTCGCACCAAACCGTTCTCATCAAAACCAACCAGGACCTGTGCAAGTTCATTGTAGACGTTAATCTTCTTAGCATTCTGTGTGGCAGTGGTAGAAGACAGCGCCGACTCGGAGGAATAGCCAACCGTCAAGTCAAGAATGTGGTTTGCAGAGGAACTAAGGAACGGATAGTCGTAAATTGACTGGAACATTCCGTGTGAGAAGTTCTTGATGTTGTTGTCTGAGTACGTCCCTGAAAGAATAGAGCCCGTAATCGGAATTGACTCATGAAGTAGGTTTCTTGTTACTACGGAATCTCTTCCTGTTTCTAACTCTTTGAATGAAGTGGCCATTATAAAATCCTTTTATCTAACTAGTTTTGCTTTACAAATCTAACAGGGACATCCAAAGTATATCCCGTTGAAACACCAGAGATTCTCACTGTTGAATCAATAAACCTATAGTTACCAGCCGTCAGCGCTCCGATAGCTGAAGTACCAACGGTACCAAGCTGCGTGAACAAGAATGTGCTAGAGCGAAGGTCTAGGGTTGCAGCTACTTTCAACTGTACTCTAGTACCACGCGGGCCAGCAATAATAGAAGCAGCGCCGGCTGCAAGATCACTGACAACGCCCGTCGCGTCATCTCTGCTAAAGATATAGGTTGCAATATTATCGTCGTCAATAGAAGACGGCTGGAATGATGCATCACCGCTGGAGCCGCGGAGCTGCCCGAGACGATTATCAATCTGAACAAAGTACTGAGTTTCCACAAGCGTGTCATCTTCGGAAGCCAAAGAAATCAAGCTTGAAAGTTCTGTGGTATCCAGTCCCTGATCTGCCTCAATGAAGTTTGCGCCCTTTGGTGGCTCAAACCCGTTAAGAATACCAGCTGCTAGTGCGTTTGTACCCTCGCTAGCGACTGTAGTTACTGTTGTATCATCAACTAGAATTACGTAAGAGTTAAGTCCACTGAAGAATGGCTGTCCGCCGGCGGTGGTATTGGCAAGAACTACAGGGAGATAAAGCAGGTCGTTTCTGGAATAGGATAGTAATCTAGACTTCATACTAGACATGTTATTGGTGAAAGCTTCCAAAACAGGTGTCTGCAGAATGTTAATATCATAGTAGGCAGAACCACTTGTGTTGTTTTTGTCGTAAAGACCGTAGTCAATCTCGTCGTCGCCCAAAGCGAACTTTGAGATGTTAAATCTACCGTTTCCTTCGGCTAATCTCTTTCTGCCTAAGTCGGTAAGTACGGCGTCCAAAATAATGTCGCCAGAATTGTCTAAGAAACCCATATTATTATCCTCTTCCTTTAAATAGTTTTAAATTTCAGTATTAGCTTGGATTTGTAACCCCTGAATTCTTAAAAGTTAAATTCAAATCCATTTTCTTCCCAGTTTTCTTACTTGTTACCCTGACTTTGAACGTTTTATCCCAACACTTTTGCTGCGTTGTATCTGCGCCCAAAATATTGTCTGGTGGCGACACATTAATGTTTGCAGGGATTGGCACTTCTTGTTCAAAGGCAACCTGTCTAAAGCTTGGCTCTACATAGATAAAGCGCCTGCCGTCCTTAGAATAGGTAGGCTTAATTTGAGGAAATCTAAAAATTTCTTGCCTCAAAAAAATCTGACCGTTATTATTGACCATTTCAATTTCAAAAATGTAAGTTGGGTTAGATATGTTGTCATGCACATCAACGGAGCGCGCACAGTAGTAATATTTGCGATTTGGCAGGATTTCATCCTCAAAGTAGCCCGGAATACCTATGTCCGGATCTACTTCTATTAAAGTTCCGTTAAAGTCTCTATAAGATGTTGGCGCCCCTGGAAGCCTAAACAGTTGGTACTTGTTGATCAGATCATCTGACCGGAACTGAATCTTATCGCCGTCTGCTAGCATGTCTTCAAATGTTTTAGTAACTCCAGTCTGAGCAAAGTACTCTTGTTGGTAGAAGGCAGTATCTGTGTCTAGGATGCGGACTGGTTTGTCTTGATACTCCCCTGTGTTAGAATTCAGCAGAATCTTGATGCGTGAGTCGTCTCCCTTGATCGGGTAAAACGAGATGTTTGGCGAAACTGGTGGTTTGTCAATAACCACTGTCTCAATCCCGGCTACGCTATACGGTACAATAACAGCCTTGATAGACGGAATATTAGAAATACCAGATATAGTAATAGTCTCACTAACCGCGGTCGCGGTTTGAGCCGGTGTACTTGGGCTGCTCGGTGGGGCAACAGGGTCAGGCAAATCTACCACCGGAGGTGTCGTCTGCGCTAGGTTGCCTCCAACCGGCTCGTTGGGGTTTATTAGGTCCTGGAACTGTGCGTTGCTGCTGTTTACCGGGGCAGGTTGGGGTAGAGGTTGGAACTGTGCATTGTTGTTACCAACTTGAAATCTACTCTGTTTGACCGGCTCGAACTGTGCCGATGCTGCATTCACTGGGCCGCCACCGCCGCCACCGCCAAAGCGAGGTACTGCTACTGGTGCGTATTGAGCGTTCTGAAGAATCTGATTGTTTGCTAGGGCACGAGGGTTTACAGCCACCGGTGCATACTGTGCAGTGCTTATAGGGGCACCCAAAGGATTGCCGGCCGTGCCGTTGGCTTGAGTAGCCGGGGTTGTTGGCACCACAGTGCCGTCGCAGACATCCGTTATATCGGGGTCTACCGTACCGCCGAAACTGTAGATCTGATTCACCTGTTGTTGATTTAAACAACTAACGGTAGGAGCATATTGGGCTGTAGCTGCGATTTCAGGATCAATTAAGGGAGGGGGTGGCACATAAGGAACGTACTCAGAGGTGCTTATCCCTGTCCGATCGGGATACGTGTATTCATTACCAAATATAAGAACCACCTTCTTAAAGTCATAGCGGTATTTGACGTTGTACTTAATCTGGGAATCGTAGTATACAGAATTAGCCGCACTTGGGTAAGAATCCCCGAATCGCGGAGAAAAGAAGAATCTCTGCACTAGTTCATCCGTGGATCCCTCTACTCTGTACTTCTCAACAATGTAAAGCAGTGTTTCGGTGTGGGATGTAGAATTGGCGAAAATCTCCTCTAGCGATCTCATAAGTTTCTGCAGTTGAATATTGGGCACACCATTTGGGAAATATTCTAGTGCAGCGTTAGTCATTGCCATAGCAACATCAGCTGGATCTGCATTAAGTTCATCGGAGGATTTGCCGAAGTAATCTCTTAGGAATCTCAAAGGAAGCGTCTGGAAGAGCGATTGCGGACTATTTTGGAATGACTTAATAAAGTCTGTAAACCCGCCTGACAGGCCATTTACAAGTATATCCTTAAAATCAAATACTATTGGATATTTTCCGGCAGCCGATGAGAAAGTATAATCATTAAGATTTTCTGCATCCTGAAGTGTTTTGACTCTCGTGGCCAGATTAACGCCAGGCAAGAACATTCGCACGTAATATCCAAAAATACTAACTGCCTGTAGGATGTCAATAGCGTCAGCTGTGTCCGGATTAGAAAACAACGTCTGCAGAACTTCTGGGGCGTCAGCCTCATCTTGATCAAGCTTGATAGTGTTGTAGAAAGGAATCATCTGTGTATTGATGGATTCTGGCTCTAGCACTCCCAGGTCAGAATGAAGAACAGCCAGATCAGAGTTATACTTCTTAATCGTTTCCTCTCGGTCCTCAATCGTGGAAATGGCGGCTGCCATACCATCGGAATAAAGATTATAGTATACCCCTACGTTGTTTTCGGTCGCGTTAGGATAAGATAAACTAAACCAGTCAACAGGACCTTCAGCTGTCTGGGCCCTTACGATAGGAGTGGCGGAGTCTGCACCAAATTGTACCGCCATAACATGATAAGATTGTAGTGGTACTGAGGATGTATTCCTAAGCTCCAACTGCAGGTAATACGAGTTCGGGATAAGATATTCTTTGACCCGTGGGTCAGCGATCACATCTTCGTAGTCCGGGTTTGAGTTTACATAGAAACTGTATTCTGATGTAACATCTGTCAGAACTCCAGATTTCTCTCGGAGGGCCCGGTTACCAGAAAGCAAGAAATGATTGGATGTATGGTCTAGAAGAGTTTTTCTCTCAAAAACAAGGTCCTGGGCTCCAGAGACCTCATTGACGCGCTGCAATAGTCCGCGATACGAATAAATATTACCCGAATCAATATCAGTAAAAAATGCGCTTTCGTTAGTAAAGTTCCCAACATAGGCGTTTATGTTATCCAACAGCCATGCGCTAGTGTTACCATTGCTCCCGGCCACTACTGGGTAGCTGTTCCAGCCAACAGCGGAGATGTCCATTTCAATTTCACTACCATTGGGGTGGAATGTTAGTCGCTCAAAAATAATATTGGTGCCGTCATTATTACCCACAAGTTGAAATCTAAGCGGTCCGATGCCATTTTGTTCCTGATCCGAAGCACCAACTTGACCACCATTCCTAAGCACATCCAGCGCTGCAGCATAATTATACAGTGTCTCTCCCTTAGTGCTAAGATATTTGGTATAGTAGGATCCAAGAGCGCCTCTAAGAGTATCACTTGTACCCCAGTTATCTCTAACCATCGGGTGGAAGTTGACCGCGTTGCCGGCGACGACAGCGTTACTAGTCAGCGCCCCTCGGTCTTTGGGGCCAATAAGATTCTGGTCAACGACTAAAAGCTTATCTTTGTATGTATTATCTTGCATAATTTAATAACCCGCCGTGGGAGTACTAGTTGTAACTAGGAACTGGGCCAAATTACTTGGTGCCTGAGCTGGTGCTGCTTGTGTAGCCATAGTTGATGTCGTCACGCTAAGATATGGATCGTTCTTGGCGTAAAGAATAGTAACATTATCTGAGGAAACATTTAACTTCTGTTGTTCTTTTGCGATGTTGGCTTTGGTGCTATTTATAATATTCTGGGGTTGCGCAGTCGCAGGGTTGACCTTTGGGGCGCCCAAAACAAACATGCTCGCCATTGGCTCCACGGTTAATACGTCCGGGGTACCTAAAGCATTAGAGACTTTCACAAGTTTGCAAAGCAGCGGAGTCGTGCTTGCCATGGCAGACTCCATCTTTTGCGGCGTGAGGAGCGTCCAATTCTGTTTGGCCACTCCTTGATTTGTATTATATGCGTCTAGATATTGAACTTGTGCAACCGAATTAAAGTTTACGGCATTAGAAAATCCAGATCCCGTAAGCAGAACGGACGGATCCTCGTTGAATTTCTGGAGGGCTGGAGATCCTTGAATGCCTTGTGGGTTTGCAATTTTTGTGACTGGCTCAAAACGCGTGATACTTTTGTCTATCAGATTAACAACGAGCGGTGATTCAAACACAGCCTTATCAGACTTTTTGATAACTGTGGACTTTGTAGACCCTGAAGATGGCGAAGATGGCGATGTTTCGTAAACAAAGTTGGAAGTTTCTGACAAATATTCCGCGGAATCAATAATGTCTCGCACCATTCTAGGGTTAAAACGTGTGAGTTTTTTTGCCGGAACCGGATTTTTCCTCACGTTTATATTAAGAGACGATAAAATACTCCTACTCGTTGCCGCAGGCTTTTCTTTCTTATTGACGTTAAGCACGGTGCTCTGTTTTTGCACGTTGCTTTTAATCAAAGGTAATGCTCGGGATGTGGGGACGTTCAAGTTGGCTACCGAGATGCTCAGCGGGTTCGGTGTAAGATTGACTGTTTCAGCCGATAAATACCCCATGGTATTTAAGCTTGCAGCTTGTGTGTTTGTTACATCGTATTTGATAAGTTCTTTTTGAGTTCTGTTTTGATATTCCTCAAACGAGATGCTTGGAATGGCGAGCGGGGAAGGAGAAATTAAATCATCGACATAATTTAGTCCATAGTTCTTTGTGCCCGTTAAGGTGAATTTATCAACAAACTGGCGAACTACTCTCAATACAGTATCTCGGTCTGACCGGTAGATTGTAGAGTTTAAATCTTGTGTGGTTGCTGTCTTTTTAACATTTGTGGCAGCCATGATAGAGTCTATCACTGAGACAAAATTATTAAGTGTGGTAATAAAGAGCTTTTCGTCCGAACCAAAATTAGGATTAAACCTGTTTACGAGGGCCTGTAGGTTTTTAATCCAAAATCTCTGTGTAAATGTTTGGAATGGAGCTGTGCCGAAGATCGCCCGAACCGCAGTGATATAATCCATTACAATAGAATTATACATTTTCTGAGCACCGGGTTGTGGTGTGGCCTTTGCCGACAGCTTCTTTAGCTTCCTTCTCAAAGGATTTAACAGTCTAGACAGTAGCTGAGGTGATCTATCGTCAAAAATAATCTCTACCTTATATTCTGCGGCACCAGTATTGGCATCAATAATTGTCTCATCGTTAAAAAACACCTGAATTAGGGCCGGGTTGTCAATCACACCTTCCTGGACCGTATAACAACCATTGTTTAGATTTGCGACTCTTTTAAATGGGTTTGCTGCAGCAAGACCGCAAGCGTCACTCTTGCCCGCCGTTAGTGCGTTGCCTTTGGTATTTGGACTGGAGATTTTTTGAAGTATGTTAATATCTTTAATGGCAAGGCAAGAAAGCAGAGCGTCGGCGTCAGCAATTAGTCCGCCATACCGACAATTATTTTTTGCAAAATTTAATAAATTAAAAGTAAAGGAACCATTAATGACGCCGGTTGCGTTCCTAGAAAGCGTCACGGGGGAGAAATAAACTCTGGGCAACTCTGAAAAGGTATACTGTAGGGAGTTGGCTGCCCTGATAACTCTCAGGTCTTTAAGCCGGACATTGGGAACAGTGGTGGCCGTTACGTTCGGGTGTTCCACAGCCACGTGAGCGTTACCGGCCATGAACCGGTTGTTATGTGCGTGGATAGAACCTGGCCAAACAGTGCCTGCATCGCCGTAGGATGTCACAGTCTCATCTAGTGTGTATACCGTAGCATCAATCGGAGTAAGCCCTTGACTGACAATTATCTCTTTGGCAATGTTTCCCAAAATAAAGCTGTTGTTTTTTTCTACATACGAGCAAACCAACACGAATAGGTTTGCAGACGCAGGAACAGTAAAGGTTTGCGTGTTTAAATGACTGTAAACCCGCTGACCCTGAGACGCTTGTGTTTTGTGTTTATAGTTTCTTCCAGACAATGCGAGGCCAAACTTTCCCTTGGTTGAGGATCGCATGAGATTAACAATGTTTTGTGGGCCGGAGCTTAAGCTGTTGATTTCACTAAGATTATCGGTAAAATATATGAAGTTGCCAAACCTAACTGTCTTCTGACTTCTGCCCTCTTGAACTATTTTTTCATTTGACACGCTGATTTCAACAACATATTCCCCTAGCTCATTTGTGTTGAATCTAATATCCTGAATACTAACGACAGGAATGGGGTTGTTATTATATGGACCCGAAGACAAAGGCATTAGCACGGCTCCTCGTTGTCAGTTGTATAAAGATCTCTATTGAACTTGACTCGTGTAGCATTAGTCAATATCGCAGCTTCGTTAATATTTAATTGCTGATACACCTCAAGTGGGATTTCTTTGTCTGTGAGTACATTCATAAAGTACTCAATATTATCAACGGTTGAAACTACAAACTCTGTGTCGCTCTCCGCAGTGTAACTAAGCTGTGTGTACCCGGAAGAGCTAGACTGGAAAACCTCCAGCTCAAAGTTGGACTTTTCAAACTCGGTGTTTTCCTCCATAAGCTCCACCATTAGGTAGTTTTCTTCCAGGGCGAGGAAGAGATTAGAGTCCCCTAAATACCCACTTATGGAATTGGCTGTCTGATCACCTTGTTGGAAAAAGGTTTCGTAATCAATGGTGATATCAATTTGTGGAATCGGCTGGATATAATCATCCTCATTCAAGAATCGCTGGGCAACTGATGCGGAAGGATTGGACAAAAGTTGAAGCTGCCATGCTGGGGCCACCTCCTTATCCAATGATGAGCGACCTAGGGGATAGGCATCAATTTTACCCTTGTCATCATACGTTTGTTGTTGAAATGCTTGTACATTATCGGCTGGATCTGAGGTGTGGCCGCCAATAAAAGATGAAGAAACAGCGTTGAGGAATTGATTAACCCGGGTCTCGGCGCCTTCGCGAGTTGTGATAAGCTTGGTTTGGGGTGTATTACTCTGGATTCTTGGTTCAGTATTGTTTTGATCTTCCGAGAAGCCGGCAGCTGCCGCGTCATATAAAACGTCATCGTCAAAAAACGCATAATATGTTGGGTTTAGCTGCCCGGCGGCGAGCCGGTCTTTACCATAGTTGGTGAGTTTAATCTCAAGAACTTCTTCTTTTTTGTTGAAAAATTCCATCAGTCGTTGTCGTCCATAAGATCCTGCGATGCGTACTGCACCGTTTCATCCAGTTTAACTAGCTCCACCAGTGAGAAATAATCGTACGGCCAGTTGTAAGAATATGGACCAATTTCATCCGGGAAGGCACTTGTGTCCTCGGTAGCAAGTGATCTTCGGAACTTGGCGAACGATTTCTTTCCGCGCTTCTTAACCTTAAATACAAGCCATTGAATATCTTCCGAATTATTGACAAGCAGATCAAGGACTTGCTTGTCGTCAACGATCACCTCTTTCTGCTCAAACTTTTCACCCACACTAGGCGGCAGGTTTTGCCACATGTCGGTTATATCTTTATTGGTGACATTTTGGGAGAATTCAAATCCATACATAAGGATTGGATCTACTGTTTCATTGATAACAAAATCAAAACGCGGTGGGAAAACATACTTCTTCATCAAGGCTTCGGTGGTATCGTAGTTTGGATTATCCCCCGCGATTGGGAAGAACTTTCTCCGGTTGTTGACAATCTTGAAAGGAACCGCAACTACAGCTTCCTCAAGCAAGTTTGCCTCCTTAGCTTCACCAACCCTTAGAGGCTTACCGGTCTCAAAGCCAACAATATTGGCCAGATTGAGGTCTCCCAGACCTGATCTGACAGTTACAAAAACACCCTGGTTACTTTCCGTGAGCGTATCACCATACTGGTGCCACATGCCATTGACTTTGATGTCTGCGGAACTGGAGAGATTTGAATCAACCAGACTGCCTGTAGGAGCTGTGTAGGGCACATTAGCAAAATTTAAAACTGGTGTCTCAAATTTAGACTGGATGAGCCAGACCTTTTTCTGTTCAACTGTTCCTTCTGGAACTTCTGTGAAGAAATCCGTCAGGTTTAAGGAGTCACTAATGTTCGTACTCACTTGGGTAATGTGCTCATGAGGATATTGAGTACTGTAGCTGATTACAGTGTTAGCGAGAATTTCATCCAACGTTGGGCGCCCAGTGACTGTGGCCGTGTAAACATAGTCCACGGCGCAGCGTCCGTGATAGTAAGGTGGAACAACGTGGTTAAACGATGCTTTTTCGGGACTGCTGCCTAGACCTTGTCCAATAGGGTATCCAAACGCTGATTCACGAGCATAAAGATCAAAAGCCTCTCTGTCCGGAAGTAGAGATTCATCGTTCTGGGTGCTATTAACAAACATAGTTCCTGTATTGGGACTAAGTGTGCGGAACATCTCAACCTTCATTCTGTATGTGGTTCCACTCTGCACAGTCCTAAACTGATCCTCTCGCTTGGAGCGGAAAGATGTAAGGCCGTTCATAAAGAAGTTGGTTGTCTCACACAAGAAGTTGTCAATAGCAAATTCGTAAAGTTTCGTACCGTTATTGATCTTAATATAGTCAGTGCCTCTAATGTTTCCTAGGGCTTTATTCGGGAGGGCGTCTGACACCTGATCAACACCTGTATCATAAAAGGCTCCTGAACCTGAAAGACGACCCGTGTCTAAGAACCCTAGCGGGGTTTGAAGTGCCTCAAATGGAAGCTTCTGCATAATATAGCCGTTGTTACCAGCTGCAGCGGGGTCGTTGTTGCGAATATTCAACATCTCGCGATATTTGACAGCTCCCTCTGGTAATTGCGTGACTGCGCCGCTCACAATTGGTGCTGCGACAGAAGCGCGTACGGTGTCTGGATTGCTGCCGGTATTGGTCATAATATAGTTACTGACCGCGATACCACCTTTAATTGTGTTATACATAATACCCGGGGCGAAGAATGGCTCTACGATAGCTCTAAGGATCATCGGGCGAGAAGTAGAACCAGCGACTCCTCCGACTTCAATAAAGGGACCATAAGATTGCGATAACAACGAAGCCAATTCCTCGGTCCGCTCAGCGGGATAAAAGCCCTTGTATGGCAAGAATTTAGTGACTGCGTTACAGCGAAGGGAGATCTTATCTCTTTGTATCTTAAGATCACCGGAGCGTTTATCATGCAGATCCTCGTCAATAACCGAGAAGTATCTTAAGAAATCGGAATTCGTGTAGGTCTTAAAGAACCCGTTTTCAGAACTGTCGGAGATTGCCGCCCCAGTGAGACTGAATACATTATCAAGTTCTGCTAGGAAATCCCCGGACTCGGTGTTAAGATAGGTTTCCATCAGCTCGCTTATGCGGAATTCAGGGATGATTGAGTGATCTTTGCCAACTAAAGCAATTCGCTCAGCATACGATGTATACTGTTGGTGTGGCTTCTTGCCTGACTGCTCAGCAGCCTCCCACAACGCATCGCCCGCGTAGACGGGCTCTTTAGGCACTAGTCCGATACCAGAGACAGACACCTGCGCAGTACTTGCCGAACCTGCAGGGACGCGCGCATTATAAGTTGCGCCGGCTTTGATCGTACCGTGCTTGGTGCCGTCGACGTCTCCCGGGGCGTAGCGCGAGTATATATTCTGTAGCTCACCCGCGCCGTTGCTGAACGTCCGAGGGCTGGAGGTCACCGAAGCCGATGGCACAAGAGCAAACTCAGTGGTGAAGTTTTCACGCGCGTCCAGAGGGAATACAGATGCAGAGATTGCAAAGATTCCCTGGGAATTCTGGAGGGCCGGGTGGGAACCCCCCAAGCTAACGACCACTCTAGGTCCTATCAATCTACGCTGGGCAGCATTATCATTCCAGATATTATCAATACTAAACGTGGTTCTTCTTCTTACCCGATCATCAAACATGTTGATATCCGCTGGGTATAAATTCTCTCTGTAAGAAACGGCAACGCTGAGTTCACTATTAAGGGTGAAGTCTAACACTGAGTTGTATGTCTTCTGAGTCTCTAAGTCAGAAGTAAGATTATAGAAATTGTTAAGCTCTTCATGCGAGAAGTAATCAATCTGATTTCTAAATGGTACAGTTACTACAACGTTGTTCGCTGGATCTGATTCTTCTGTGTTATCTTCCAGCACAAAAGTTATAGGTGAAGAATTTAGCGAGATTGGAGATTCTGTAAACTCTACAAAGGTATCAGGTCGCGTTGGCTGGCCGGGGCCTGTAATGGATTCCTGTTTGCTTGGTAGAGGGAGATATCCAATTTGATTTGTTTGTCTAAGCCTCCTGCCAATCTTGGTTTCACCGCCTCGGATCTGTTTCCAAGTTGGATACCCAAAAGGTCCGTTTCGGTTTGTGTTAAGAATATTGAAATAGTCGTCATCATTTGACCCAGCAGGAGTCGTCCAGTAATCGGCGTTATTGTAGTCGTGAGGGTTAGCTGCTAGGGGAAGTCCCATGATGTGACTAGAAGCTGTTAGAGGGTCAATAACGGACGCCTGAACACCATTAAACATCGTGGTCGCATATGTACCAATTACGATCAGCTCACTTAAGACGCTAGCACTAAAACATAGTGGGCGACTGTTGCCATAAATCGTCTGGCCCGAAGCCAGAGATGCTGTGACCCACGCGTACTGCTGTGTGGACCTTGGGATTGCATGCTGCACATACAGATTATCAAATATCTGTTCTGTGGTGCCGGCTGAGTCTACGATTATGGTTTTTGGGTTACGATTGGTTTTGTGCCATGCCGGTTGGGTAATGTACCCATCAGCCGGGATCGTTCCAAAAACAGGATCAACACCAAAACGACCAGCATGCAATGTTGCTAGCTGGTTCAGACCTCGCTGTTTCAACAACTGATCTTCCACCTTAATGGTAGTTTCTAGGCTTGGGTCTGTGGCGGAACCGCTGTAGCCATAATTGATTACTCCCAAGTTCCGGTACGGCGAGGCGTTATTGACTGCCAACTCTTCATGTGCTGTATCACGATACCCTCGCGAGAGAGTGTCATAAGATCCGGGGGACGAGAAAAGATTAACAAAAACTGTCTGGTTGGAATTTGGGCCTGATCTGTCTGGGAGAGCAAACTCCAGATCGCCATCTACGTTTTCAGTTGATGTTATAGTAAGCGGGAACTTGCCGCGTGTTGCAGTGGTCTCAGGGTTGGCAGCAAAAGCAAATGTTTGCCTCACGAAGAATGGATCGTTGATAGTGCGACCACCAGTATTGATAACCTGGTAGTTCTTCTGGTAGTTACCGATCGGATTGTGAGTTACCGTCCCGGATAGGCGAGTGCCCACCGACGCCGTGGACATTAAAATATTCTTAATGTTTTGAGGTCGTTTGGCTGTCTCGTCTCGGAACCGTTGTGCGGTTGGCAGATCGGGCAAAAATCCAT
>Ga0209232_1000920_pt1 | contig 16771 bp, 33 predicted proteins | sample ETNvirenome_2_60_FD_184066 | JGI IMG/M metagenome (GOLD analysis project Ga0209232, IMG submission 184066) | Marine viral communities from the Pacific Ocean - ETNP_2_60 (SPAdes) (version 2) | ecosystem: Environmental > Aquatic > Marine > Oceanic | place: Pacific Ocean | collected 2013-06-22
ATCTGTATCACCACCACTAACAGTACATGATCCTTTTACACTTGCAAAAGTACCAGATGTTAATTTGTAAATATCTGTTTTAGTTCCAACAAAAGTAAAAACTGTGTTTGTGTTATCTCTAAAACTACCAGCACCTTTTGCATTTTGCGTTACATTAGATGCACCACTATAAGCAACTAAACCTTTAACTGGTTTGTAGCTTGATTGTGCATGATACACATTGGTTGCTACAGTTGCTCCAGGATTTAAATGATCTGGTTGGTCTGGCAACCATTCGCCAAAAGGAAGTTGCATTATTTAATTTACCAATTTGTTGATTTATAATTATTTGAGAAAGCACTTCTTACAGTATCTTCACCTCTTTGTACTAAAGGTGATCCACTAAATTGATCTTCTCTGTCGTTTTGTTCTAATCTTTCCATAGCTGTTGCATACATTTGTTGCCATGTTTGAATTTGTTGAGGATTAATACCTCCTAAAAAATTTGCAGCATGAAATAATGAGCCATACAAATATATTGATGGGTGGCTTGATAGAATATAATTTGTTGTGTTGGTACTAGATAAAGTATCAAAAGTTTTATAATAATTTAAATAGCCTGTGTATGAAGCATCAGGCTTTGGAGAAAATCTAAAAGTATCTCCTAATATTGTATAGACAGATGGCAAACCAGTATTTGATGTGCCTTGCATTTGATCCATTTGTGATGGTGTTGCATATCTTAATGGACACTTTGTAGAGCCACTTAAAATATATAAATCTCTTACTTGTAAAAATCCTGTTGGAACAGCTTCAGTTTCACTATCAATAGTAAAACTTGATTGTGTAATCATTTTTCTAACTCTTAACTTTGAGTTAAAATCAGCTTCTGCTAATTTAATAAAGTCATCAGCTATCTCAGTTGTTAAATCTGATCTGTTTAACCAATTAGCAAGTGATGCTTTTAATTCTGTGTAATTTGTTAGTGCCATTAAAATCTTCCTGGTGCAGTTCTAAATAGTCTATAATCGGAACTATTTAATTTTTCTTTTAAAATTTTTGTTTGAACATCTTTAGGTAAAGCAAACCAATTACCTTTATTCATATCGCCATTATATTCTTTAGCCCAAATCTCTAAAATAATAGATGGAACTGATGCTACTCTTTTTAAACCTTTATCTGGTGAGTAACCATCATTGTGTGTGTATAGCTTTTTATTATGTTCTAATATTGGTTTAACATCAATTGATCTTTCTTGAATAACACCTTTATCTTCGTTATCATGAAAAGTTTCAGTTGTTACACCATCATTATCTACTCTTAGTTTTGCCATTATCTACCACCACCTTTATATCTAGTAAGTTTCATTTGTCTTTTTTCAGATTTTGATAAAGATTTTTTATGTTTGCCTAGTTTTGGTTTTTTATCTCTTGGAACAAAATGAACAAACTTTTGTTTAGCCACTAAGCACTCATTTCAACAATAGAAATGACAGCATTATTGCCACCTAAAGCAGCTACTTTTTCACCTGGAGAAACTTTAAAAATCTCTGGTTGATCTGCTGGTATAAAAATATGATCGGCAGTTGCAGTTGGAGATCCTCCAAAAATTATATGAAAATCTGTTGATGCAGCAATTCTTACATATTCAGTTCCAGCACCAAAAGCAGATGATGCAATAGATGCAGCAGTTCCTGCCATTGTTATTTTTTGTAATACTATTGGTCTTAGACCATAATTAAAACTCATAATTTATTTCCTTTATTTTTTGTATTTTATTTTTTTGCCTTTTTTCTTTGCATAAGACTTTGCTTTTTTCATTCCAGCTTTACTGTATGAAAACTTTTTTTTTCCTACCATTGGCATAATTTATTTCCTTTTATTAATTGGTATTTGTGGGAGAAATATCGCTAGACAGGATCTCCCACAAAATCGTTTATTATCTTCTTACTACAACTGTAAATTCTGCTGAGTGAGAAGTAGATGAAGCACCATCTGTAATTAATTCAATTACATCGCCCTCATTTACATCGTTAGCAGCAGTTGGTTCAGATGAATCAACAGTTCCAGCAGCAGAACCACTATGTGCAATAGTGATACCAGCTCCTGTAACAGCAACTCCATTAATTTCACAAGTAATCGCAGCATTTGCACTTGATATTGCACCACCTAATACAGAATAAATTTTTATAATTTTTCCACCATCAGGAGCAACAATGTAAGCAGAACTTGCTGAAGATACATTTGCTAATTTTACTGTTAAAAAGTAATCGTTAAGTGTTCGCATTTTATTTTCCTATTTATTTGCTTCGTTCCGACTTTAAAAAAATCTTCAAAGACCAAACAAAATTGTTTATGAATATTATGAGGGAGTATAAATACCCCCTCACAAAAGTTATAACTACGCAGTAGTTAAATCAAATATACCACCTGAAGCAGCTTGGTTTCTTGACTCAAGAGTGTATTCTGCAAGTAAGAATTTCTTCTGTGCATCACCACTTTGAGCTAAGTCTGCAAGTTGGAAATCTCTTAAAAAAGAAACTGCCCACATATCAGGTTGTAAAACATAAGCTGATCTAGCTTGTTGGAATCTATTTGGTACAGCAGTTAATGCTCCAAAATCAGATTCATATATATCAACACTTGCTACCAATCTTTTGTTTTCTGCTGGATCAAATCTAGTTGAGCCACCAGTAAAGCCTGATAGTTTTTGTTTGTTGAAAGAGCCAAGCATAATCATTGATGGATCTCCACCAGAGTCCCAACACTTCTTCACAACATCTTTTAGTTGTGCTTCTGTGAAAGCTCTTTGAGTTCCAACAACCCTTACATCTGTTCCATCTCCAGTAGGATCGGCAGGAGTTGGTGAACCAGCAGACGCATGATTTGTGTTTGCTTCAATCCAAGTTTCAATACCAGCAAGTTTTCTTGCAGTAGTATCGTTACCAGTTACAGGAGCTTGGTTTAACAATAGAGTAGTTTCCATATCTCTTTTTAGCTCTTTTGAAGCTTTAGAAATTTGGTAAGCCATTTCATTGTTTCTACCAGCTTTTGATACAGACTCTAAAGTACCAGAAACGATTACAGCTTTTCTTGAAATCTGTGTTCTGTTTCCTAATCTAGTAGTAGCTGTCATAGCATCAAAAGAAACTTCATCACCTTCAATTTGGTGGTTGTTAGAAGCTGCTGCTGCTAAAGCATCAGTTTGCCATTCATGATAAACTGCTGTTGCTTTGTTCTTGCCAATGTTTGACATAAAAGGAGTATCTGTTGGACTGATCGAATAAATTATGTCCGATAAATCTTCTCTTTCCCCTTTTGCATCATATTGGCTATATGTGTTTGTTATTTGTGCCATTATTATTTTCCTTTGAGGTTATTTATTGTTAATCATATCTAGGAATATGCTAGTAGCATCTTTAGTGCTTCCAGATTTTCTTAGACGACTAAACTTTTCTTTTCTAGCTTTCTGATTTAATTCAGCTTTGCCTTGTTTAACCCCTGACGAAAAAACTTTGCTTGGTTTAGAAATCTTTTTTGCTAAATTCGGTTTTGAATTTTGCATACTTCTATACTTCATAGCATCATTAACCAACATTACTATTCTATGATCGTACACTTGAGCAACCTCTTGGTCATTAAAACCATAGTTGTTTAATGTATTTTTCATATTAGCTTTTAAACTTGAAGCCTTTGCTGGATCAGAAAATTCAGGCATCTTAGATACTAATTTTCTTTGTTGATCTTGCAAAAATGTTTCAAATTGTTGCTTTTGTTCTGTTTGAGCTTTTTGTAAAGATTGATTTAAAGCATCTTGCTTTTTTTTCAATTTTCTTTCCACTCTTGCAGCTTCTGTTGGATCTTCGTCATACAGTTTATCTAAATCGGCAGAATTCATTTCTGCATTTAAATCCTGTTGAGCAACTGACAAACTTTGATTTAACTCATTTAGCTTTTGAGAATAATCTAGTCTTTGCTTTTCAGACTCAGATTGAAATTGCTTTCTTTGATAAGAAAGTTCTTCAGTCTTTTGTCTATAGTCAGCATCTCTTTGATAACCATTCCTCAATTCATCAAGGGTAACGTCAAATTCTTGACCAGCAACTTTCACTTTGTGAAGTTGATCTTCGGTGGAATCTGGTTTCTCTTGAACATCAGACTGTTCTTCGTCTTGAGATACATCTTCGGAAGTTTCCTCTTGCGATTCTTCTTCCTTTATTTCCTGTTCCTGTGGTTGATCTTCTGTAGATTCCTCATTTTGTGGTTCAGGAGAATCTTGTTTAATTTCTTCTTTTGGTTCTTCGCTTTTTCCAATTTCTTCTTCTTCTTTTTTTGGGTTTAGCAAACCAAATACTGCATTTGCAGCTTTATCAACATCAGTTTGTGCTTCCTTTAATGGATTGGCATTGTTTGACATATATTTTCCTTTTAAGTTAAGCTCCTCTTATGAGGTTGGCTTATCCTAAACTTATTTGTTTAGAATTTTTGTTTTTTGATACTGTTTCGGTAATCCTCTAATTGCTTAGAAGCTAATTTTCCTGTATCTAAAATTTCAAATAAATTTTGTTCTACTTTGCTTACTATATTGTAAGCTAACCAAAGTTTTTCTCTGGCTTCTGTTTCTGTTGCACCAGTATTAAATAAACTTTCTGTATATAATTTTTTTAGTTTATCAAAAGACTCTTTTAATAAAGGATTTTCAAAAAGTTGTTTAGCTTTGTTCGCCTGGTTCAGTTCCTGTTGGAGTTTGTTCTGTTCTTTGCTGTCCATCTAAATTGCTCACTTGTTGATCTAATCTGTCTGATGATTGTTGTGCTGCAAGAAAAGTTTTATTTCTATTTGATGTTACTAATTTTTCTAAATCAGCATCAGCTTTAATTTTAGCTGCATCAAGTTGTGTATTATACTTTAGCTCCATTTCCTTAATCTTAGTTTCAAAACCTAAAATAGCTTCTGCTGTTTCGGCTTTTAATTTTTTAGCTTCTAGTTCTAGCTCTGCAACTTTTCGTTTTTCTTCAGATGCTATTCTAGTAAATTCTATTTTCTCAATTGGTGTTGGTTCAGGTGGAGGACTAGGTTGAATTAAGTCTTTACCTTGATCTGGATTAATAAAGTAATTCTCAACATTTTTAAGTCCAGCTTCTTCAATAATTTTAGCAAGTGAATTGTAAATATTTTTTAAATTTACCATAGGATATTCTTTGTTACCCTGTAATTGAAAAGCCTGTAATTGTTTTTGTAAAATATTATTTAACATAATAATTTGTTGATCTTTAGATCCCACTCCAAGTCCAACTGTTATAGAAATGTTATATCTGTTTTTCCATTCAGTAGGATTAACAGCAACAAACTTATTATTTAATTCTACAATTCTTTCTTTATCTTGATACTTAACTGTAAGCTCAAATATTCTTCTAAATAAATCTTTAACACCAGTTTCAGCAAATATTCTGGCAATCAATTCCATTCGCATTTGCGATTGATTCATTAAGGTATTAACACCAGTTGCAGTTTTATTTAAACTGTCTGCGTCTAATCCTTGTGAATATCTTGTAACACCAGTTCTAGTTTCTCTAACTGTATCTAGGTATTCTAATAATGGAAATGCTTGTTGCGAAATAGTTTGATTTTGCATTGGCATCATAACTTGTGATGGAGGTTGTTTAGTTCTTACAACACCACCTGGTCTTGATGTAAGTAAATCATCAAGATTAACCATACCATCCATAATGGCTACTCTGTTATTATTTGTTAAATACATATTATCTAACAGTTGCCTCATAACTGTAGATTTAACTAATTGGACATCTTCAACTAATTCTGAAACTGATCTACCATAAAATCTGTGTGGCATAGGTACAGGAGTTAAAGAACAAAAAGGAATAAAATCACAACTTTCATTTGCTAAAATTTCATAACCACTTTCACCAGCAACTATTACTTTTCTAAGCTCTGCAATACCATCTCCGTCCATATCTACTTTGACATAGCACTCATAGATTTCTATTTCTTGTGTACTCTCATCTGGAGCATCATTAAATGGACTTTCATCTATATCTGAATATCTAGTAAGTCTTTCATCATTTAAAAGAATAGCATTTGTAGTTGGTAAATTTTCAACTACCTCTTTATCAAAACCCATCTCTATAAGTTCTGATCTAGTTTTTAAAACTTTATGTGCAACAAAATTTGCATCTTCAATAGACTTTGCAGTTCTTTGAATTAAAAATTCTTCAGGTGGTATGTTTTCTATTTTAACTTTGCCAGACCTTGTAGTTCTTTTAATAATACAATTATGTGATTTTGGAGCTGGTATATCTTCTATTTCTTGACCTTGAGATAAAGCTAATTGTTGTAATTCATCTATTTGTTTTTTTGCAAGTTCATCAATAAAACTTTCTTCTTCAATAACTTCAACATCATCATTATCAATTAAAACTTGATATTCTTGATCGCTTAAATTTTCATAAGTTTCTTGCTCAACCTTTTCGCTGTTATCCCAAAAAACTTTTACAATTCCATTTTTTTCAATTAACGCATCTTTAAACCAATCATATAAAATTGAAAAACCATTATTATCTTTGTTAAAAATATAGTTGATATAGTTAGTTGCTTGTTCGGCAAGTGCTACATCTTCTGCTTTTACTGGTTCGCATTTTACGACTTGGTGTGATGCTGTAAAAATTCTAAGTAGGTTTGGCAAGATGGTTTCAATAGTGTCTGCAACATCTGTTGATACGACTTGTGATCTGCCATCAATCTCCGTACCTAATGGTTCTCCCATGTAGTATTCTAAAGATTTCTTTCTTGATGAGGATAGGTTGCCACCCATATAACCTAAAGCATTATTTATCTCTTGATTAATTATTCCTCTTAATTCTATATCTGTAACTTTATCTGCCATATTAAACTATATAATTTGTTTCAACTGGGATTGCTTCTTCCCAATTACTAACTTCCACACCCTCACCTACTATGCCAGTTCTAAAAGCATCAGCACAATGAGAAGCATAGTTGTGCATTGGTTTATTTCTAAAACATTGATTCTTGTCATCCCATCTTTTTTGATAGGCTTTTAAATTTTCTAATCCTTTTTGACATTTGTTTTTGTCAAACCAACAATTAGGAAGTGCTTTTCTGACAGCTTCAATCCCATCTTCGATAGATAGTTTTGGTGCTACTTCAAAAGCAATACCTAATTCTAAAGCACTCTCTAATCTTGATTTACCAAAGTTACCTATTTCTCTAACCTTAATATCATGAGGAGCTATATGCTTTGAATACTCAAAATCTTGACGATTAACATAATCTACATAGTGATCTAAACCCTCACCAGCATTTTCATAATAATCTATAAATCTAATCTCTCCTTTGTACCTTTGGACAAACCATATCGCTGTGCTGTCATTAAGACCTAAATCCCACCATGTTTCAACATCAAGGTTGTCATCATACAGATTGTCTGTAATCCTCTTGTCTGACTCTAATTTTTCGATTAAAGCACCATAATAAGAGCCTGTGATAGCTGCTTGGAAAGAACATTCAAATTCTTGTTCGTATAAATCCTCTGACATCATCTGCCTTGCAGCAACTAATTCATCAGGATCTAATATGTTTGTATCACTAGCTTTAAATAAACCAGAGTACCAATCCTTGTTCTCTTGTGCGTCTTTATACAATTGATAGAAATAGTTTCTACCCTTTGGTGTTCCAATAAATACACACCACCCTTTTCGGTCTGCCAGAGCTGGTCTTATGACTTCAGGAAATATTGTAGGTTTAATGCTTTGAGTTTCGTCAAAGACACAACCATCTAAAAATATACCTCTAAGAGCTTGATCATTTTCTGCTCCAAGAATTGTAATCCTTGCTCCTGTTGGAAGATCACATCTTAATTCTGACTCATTAAACTTAGTTCCTGGTATTTTACCAGCGAACTGTTTTATGTAATCCCATGCTGTCGCCTTACCTTGTTTAAAGGTGGGAGATATAAAAGCATATCTTGGGTTTGGCAAAGGACAAGTAAGTGCTGCTTTAATCATGTGATTAACTAGCATTACTGTTTTTCCACTTCGCCTATGGGCAACGATTACATTAAATCGGTGCTTATCAATTTCTTTGTGCAAAAAATTTTGTAATTCTCTTGGCTTATATGGAATGACTATTTCTGGCATTTAAAAACAAAACCCCCCCTAATGTACTGTTACTCCTTGAGGTACATTTAATAATTGTTCAATGCCAAAATCTTCCATGATGTGAGATGAGAAATATCTACATTCTCTAAGATCGTTAAAGCCTCCAAAGTGAACAACAACAGAGTTGCTGCTTTCCATAATATAAACTACTGCTGAGTAGCCTTTTTTATCGTCATCAAAATCCATCATTGAAAATCCTTAATCTATTTGTGTGTAAGTCCTAACGTATTATGCGACCCTGCGTTTTTTGTTTCGCCTGTACCCCTCTTTAAAAACCCCCTGAAAGCTCCAGGAATAACCGAAAAAAAAGAATTAATTAAACCTATTGGTATTTAATCAATAGTTATTGGTGATTTACTTAAAAAATAAAAGGTTTTGTATTCTCTTTGTATTCTCTTTGATATTTTTTTAATTAATTTACCTTTAATTTGCTGATCTTCTCTATATCTCTACTGTATAAATTTAAATGTAAAGATTGAATAATATTTAAAATAATCCTTGTAATTACTTAACAATCTTATTGCTGCCATTTAATCTCAATGGGTTTATCTCCACCATTTAAAGTCAATTTTGTATCAGATTTGCCATATCTGACTGGTGAGAGTACACTTGAGAGCCATTTAGCATTGGATTGCATTTCTTTTATTAAATGAGCAAATGGTAAGCTATTATCCATCTTGCCAGAATTCTCAAGTGTATTAATAGAGTCCATTAATTTATCTTGAGCTTCAGCTATAACCATCTCAATGCCTATTTTTTTACAAGTATAATATTGATCTTGTAATTTTTCAGAGTCTTTTAATTTCTGGCTAAATGTTGCCCATGAAACCATTTCAGGATCTTTACAAATCTTCCTGATACTTTCACCATTACAAAGCCTGTTTAAAATAGTCTTTTCAATTGTCTTATTATATTTAATATTTGCCATAGTTTATAATCGTTCTAATGTTTGTTAAGTGTTGCATATTTGCAACAGTATTTAATTCTATTTATAGTTGTTTCTTTGATATTAATTAATTTAATATGATGTTATCATTTTGTTTGCATTTATTATTTGCTCTGATATTAATTAAGTATGATTCAAATTAAAACAATTAACAAAGGGGATACAATGAATCAATATTTAATAACTAACTCAAAAGATATTAGAGATCATTTTGAAAAAGATTTTCCTAATACTGAAGAAGCAAGACATTGGATTATTAACCATTTAGATATTTCAAAAGAATGGAAAATAACTCAAGCAACAAAAAAAGAAAAAAAGAAATTGGACTTTGATTGTGCCATTGAACACATGAAAAGAACATTTAATAAAGGTGATACTATTTACACTCAATTAATTAAATCAACTCCATCTGGAACTATTTATATTAGATTGAGATATATAAAAGATAATAGACCTTATCAATGCACTTATCATTATTCAAAAATAATGGATCATCAATTAGATGAAAAAAATTCATATTCTATTAAACGATCTTATGGAAACATGGATATGGGTTTTCAAACTGTCTATGAACTTTGTTCAAAAGTTTGGAATGATGGTTATTATTTAAAACATGAATGGTTATAGGAGAAAAAAAATGAATAACTTTAAAAATTGGATTGATACTTTTATTGAAGAAAAAGATTTACCAATGGAAGATACTTTCACAATAGACAAAAATGGAACAATGAACATTATGTCTTATAAAACTATTTATGAACATATGCTTATTGCTAATGACCAAGAACAAGAACAAATCAAAAATATGATTGTCAAGATTGATTACATGAATGGAAATATTTTAAATTTCTTTCAATATCTTGGTGGATTAATAGCAAAGAAGGTTTAATGATTAAATCAATTTACTTTGCTTTATGCTTTGGACTAGCTTTATTCGGTCTATTAGTTGTAACTCATATAAGCATACCAATCGGTTTAAGTATGTTTTTTATATTTATAATTAAATTTTTATTAATGCTGCCAAAATACCAAGAGGAATAATGAATAAAGATTTTAAATGTGATGATTGTAAAGATTCAGATAGTGAAAATATCTTAAAATATAATCATATTTTATATTATTTATGTGATGATTGTTATGAAGATCACATGAAAGAAAGTGAGGAATAATGAATAAAGAAAAAAAAATATATTATTCTGACTTAACAACTTTAGTTGAAGTTTGTTACAGTTGTTCAAGTCAAAATATTAATATTACAAATGATGGTGAAAAATCATTTTGTAAAGATTGTAATAGTGAAGATATCGGAGCAGTATTTCCAGAGGAGGTCTTATGAAAAATAAAGATATAGATATTTATAATCTATTCTCTGCAACCTATAAAAAAAGGAAGATGTTTTCTTTTATTGGTTTTGGAGAATTATTATTAATGCCTAAAGTTGATAAACCAATTAGACAAATTTCTAATATTTATCATTTTCCAATTAAACAATACTACAACCAAAAAAGGAGAGTCAAATAATGAAAAAGAAATATATCTTTACAGCTTCAAAAATAATTTATGATCGTATGGAAGCTGTTATTAAAGCTGATAATTACAATGAAGCTCTAAAAATAGCTGAAAATGATTGTAGAGTTGAAAATATCTGGACAGAAACAGGAGATAGTCAATCAGAAAATTTAGATTCTAATAACATTTTTTGTGCAAATGAAAAAGGAGAAAAAATAAATGAATAAAAATAAAATGACAATAGAGGAAGCATTAAATTTAATTAATAATGCAGTTGAATATTATGAAATGAATCATGATGCAGGTAATGAAAATGAAACTAAAGAAAATATACAAGAAACTTATGACGCATTAGATGTTATTAAAAGAGAGGTAAATAATGACTAAATGGAACGCAATAACATTGTATGACAATGATGAAAGAACTTATTATAGAGAAACTCTTTCATGGAAAGATGGTATTCAACATTTAATAGAAGTTTTAAGAGGGTTTGGTGATGATGAAACTTACAAACAATCTGAACTATTAGAAAAAGAATATAAAAAAGTTAATAAATTAACAAAAAAAGAAATGGAAAGACTATTATCATTAACAGATAATGCTTATCTTGATTATGAATTACATTAATTAATAGGAGGAAATATGACATTTTATAATATTCAAAAAAAAGAAAATAAAAATTATATAGGTGATATACCACCTTTAATTAAATGGGGTATGTTTTGTTATAAAGGTTTTTTTATAAATACTTATCATACACCTGATGAAGATGGTTTTGATAGATATGTTGATAAAGACCAATTAATTTATTTAAGAAAATCTTTGGCTATGAATCAAAAACAATTTAGTAAATTTTTAAATATAGGTTTAAGATCACTACAAAAAATTGAAAGTGGAAATTCTATTGGATTACATATTATACATAAAATGCAAAATGTATTAGGTGAAACTAAATATACTTGGACTTAATAAGACCTAAACCTTATTTTTAGAAAGAAAGAGAGAGTAAAGAATATGAGGAATAGGTCTTATATGATTCAAATTAACTTAATAAGAAAATGATAAACATTATTAAGCTATATTATACCACATTTAGTAGTTTAATTTGGTGTTAATGTCAAGATATAGTGTTGCAAAAATACAATTATTTTAAAAAATATTTTCTACCCTTTAAATGATACAACTTTAACAACTCATAAAGAGCATTATAATATTTTATTCTAACTTGTTCATGACTTACTGGCATGAAAAACCTTTTTAACTGCCTGAATGATCTTTTATGAGGAAAATTCCTTAATTGTATTATATCCCTATCCTTTTCTTGTGCTTTTAACAGTAACAATAAACAAAATTCATAGATTTGTAATTGTTCACCATTAAGTCGGATCTTCATTTTAGGTTTATCTTCACCCTTATATGAGTCTTTATCCTTACCAATTCCATATAATCTTTCAATTAAGGTAAACATTTCTGTACGTTTATTCTTAATATTTAATGGACTAGGCATATATCGTTCAACGTATGTTGCAGTTTGAAAGTAATTATCTAATTGATCTACTGTAAGCCTAGTCGGTATCATGTTCTTGTATATCCTTTAAATATTGCTGAAATCTGTCTGTTGAGAGGGTTTTCTGCTTGTTCTTGATGTCTTTTTGTTGGTAATAACCTTTTCTATCCTTTTTAATTTTATTAACTGCGTTTGAATATGGAAAAGATTTACTCTTAACTATCTTTTTTATGATGTTTTGAATGTCTATTGATCGGTCTTTCAATTTCGGTACTCCCCCTGCCAAGACCTTATATTTATAGATTTAATAAATTCGTATATAGATTTATATATTATGTTTAGATTAAGTGATGAAAACGATAGTCCCAAATAAAGAAAACGATAGTCCCAAAATTGTATAATCACTTAATAACCTTACCTATGTTGATAACATTGGGAGAACTTAAAGCTGTGTTCAGGTTGCGATTGTGTCTATTTTTAGACAAAGATATTTTCTTTCTCTTATTTAGATTGTGTTGGATATATTCTTGCATGGTAGGTTTATCAAAAACATAATGGCAAGTACCATTATCAATTTGTTTTCTAGCAAGACAACCAAACATAGTAAGTCGGTCTAGGCAACGAACCAAAGTTGGAACAGTTTTAATTCCTGTTCTTAACATCAAATATTTATGGGATATTCGGCAACCTCTAGGAGCATTTTCAAATGACTTACAGATTACATAGATTAGCTTTTCATGTGAGTTTAAAGCTCTATTATTAATTAAATCCTTATCTATCTTTTCAAAATATTTAATCTTGTCCATTTAATTCTTTCTCTTTTGGTAAATAAACATCAACATGAGCATTACATTTTGGACATGATAAATTGCTCACTATAATATAAACTTCATCTTCAATATCATGGTCGCCACCCCATATTAATTCTGTCTTACAATGCCAACAATTCATTTAATTTCCTTTTGTAATTCTTTTTCAATTTGGCTCATAGGTTTTCCAAGCACATACAAAGCATAGTGATCGCAGCAATAATATTTACTACCCTCTTTTATGTCTGCTCCCTTTTCACAAGAACAACATTTTTTTTTAGGATCACCATACATATCTAATTCCATGTGCCATTTTTTAATAATTCTATTGGTGTTAATTTGTCAGGTGGAATTGAATAACAAAATGGTCGGTCAAGACCAAAAGTTGTTTTCCATTTTTCCTGTCCAAGTACATAAGTTGAATTAACAAATCCTAAAATTTTAAAAATCGGTGCTTCATCAACAACTAAAATATAAAGCTCATTAGGTTTTGCTTTAGGTCTTATGATTAAAGAATTTTTATTATTACTTTTTGGAAGTTGTGTTCTAATTTGTAAATGTAGATCCTTAAATATCAAATCTGCATCACTTCCATGATTGCAAGTAAAGGTAAATTTAATTTTTAAAAATTTAGCAACTGCTGCCTCTCCAAACGAACCAGAAATAGACTTTGCCATCTGGTCATTCAAAGATCCTTTATAATTATATCCCCAATTCTCTTTATGCTTTTTAGACTCCAAGCAACGCAATATTCCTAAATGAGCTGCTGATTGCATTTCATACAAGTCAAGCATAACCTCATTATTCATGCTCAACCCCACTCTCTGTGCAGTATTGGAGCATTATCGGTCTGTTTTTATAGGTATAGAAACCCCAAACTTCGTAATTTCCAGGTTTAGATTTTGGGTTTAACTGCCATTTTGCTATTGTTTCTATAGCTTTTTCGCAAGAACTAACGTTTTTTAGCTCAATACTAGGTACTTTTATAAGCTCAATTTTACCATCATTCGTAATAACACCAAAAATCAACACTAAAATCTTCATAATTTAAAGATTTGATAGTGAAGCAAATCAACAAAAACTATGCACAATTTTAAAAGTAAAGCAACCCATTTAATAGAAGATAAATTAATTTAATATGGTGTTATTTTTTCTTGCTATGTTTGATGTAAATGATATTAATATGACAACAAATGAATAACATATTGAATAAAAAACTGTTGGAATACTCTATAAAATCTGGCTATAACTCATCTTTTATAAAAGAATATATGAAAAGAAATAATTTATTACCTAAAGAATATAGTTTTAGAAAAGCATCATTAGACTTAATTTTAAAAAAATATAATAAAAAAATTATTGATTTTGTTAAAGATACTTACACACCAAAAGAACAAAAAAATAAATTAGCTCAAATTTCAAAAATTTTAAATCCTAAAAAAGATGCACCACATTATTATACTATTAATGATTTAGCTTATGATCTTAGTACATGGGTAAATAATTTTAATACTTCCAATGTTTCTATTTCACCACAATTTTTTATGGGTGAGAATGTGCAAATTGATTGTATTGGTGAGCTTTTTGGTAACGGACAAATTGGATTACATAAACCAAAAGATTTTCATAAAATAAATATACACCCAAAGTATGTTTCTTTTAAAGCTATTGAATGTCAAACAGAACATAAAAGAGGATTGATGATGTTGTTTGAACCTACAAAAATTATTGATCGTAACGCAAATAATCGTACTGCAATATGTCAAGATAAAAAAACAAAAGTTATTTGGTTTGGTTTTATAGATCCACAATCAAATGGTAAATATAATATTTTAGACAAATCTCAATCTACAGGAAAAACAATCGGTAAATTAGCAGAAAATATTGAATTATCTTGGTCAGCAGAGATAAAAGCTGCCTATTATCCTAACATTTATCACACTTAATACCAGATTAATTTAGTTGCAATCAGATTAACAAACTGATAATGATTTGTCTATTATGGCAAATCACTTAAAAATAATTGGTGAAGCATACGAAAAGTTTAATGACACTAATACATCTGTGTCTGCCAACAAAGAACCTCATTCATTAAGAGCTATGAAAAGATATTTTCTTACAAAAGAACAATCCAACAAATGTAATAACGCATCATTAAAAGCTGGTACGATTGGTCATAACATTGTTGAAAAATGTTTAAATAAAAATCTTACAGTTGATGAAGTTTTTGCAAGTGATGAAATACAAAAAGAAATAGATGCTTATTTTCCCATAGATAAAACAGATGAAATGAAATTTAAATTTGCAATAAAATTTTTACCACAAACTGCAAACAATCATTTAGAAAATTTTAAAGAGTTACCTAAACAAACATGGAAAACAGAAGTTGAATTTATTAAATGGATTGAGCCAGTAAAAATTCCTTTCAGAATGTTTTGTGATGTTGTGGGTTTAGAATCTGTAGTTGATATAAAAAACAAATTACCAGGTGTTAAATTTGCACCACTTAAAACAAAACAAACAAAAGAAAATCCAAATAGAATTGGTGATTGGACTTGTTCGCACCCTAAATTAGATTCAAGAGTTTTTACATCTGACCTGATGCAAATTTCACTTTATGCACATACTACAGGATTAAAACCATCATTAAGTTATGCAAGTGCTAATGAAAGAATTTTATTTACAGAAGATAACTGTGAAGAATTAAAACCAGAAAATTTAAAGCTATGGCTTAATGAATTAATTGCTTATGAGATTGCTTGGGAGAAAAAACTTAAAGCTGCTGATGGTTCTGTAACAGAATTATTATGGCTAAATATCCCTGACTTTTCAGATATTCGTAAAAAAAGTTTCTGGTGGAACTCAATACCAAAAGAATACATGGAGAATTATTTAAAAACTTATGTCTGATATGGGAATTATAAAACCTTTGAGAGATAGAGTTAGAGATTTGGAAGTTATTAATGAAGCTCATCAAAAAAAGAATGGACAGTTAAGAGTTGAGATACAAGACAAAGATAAATTAATAAAAATATTAAAAGAAAAAATAAACAACCCAACCAAAAAAATGAGAGAGCAAGGACAATTATGATTGAAAAAAATATTTATCAAAAATTAAAATCAGCTTGTGAAGAAGCTGGTTATGTAAAAAAAGGAGAAAAAAAAGCTGGTATGCCTTTTAATCCATTACAAGCAGATGATGTAAAAAAAGTTGCCATGCAATCTTTACTTCAAAATGGTTTGTACCCTTTGTGTAATTACACCACAGATATTAGAGAAAATTTTGTCATGATTAATTGTGATATGAAAATTGTGAATGTTGATAAGCCAAACGAATTTATTGAAATAAATGGTTCATCAGGATTTGGAAAATTAGATAAATATGGAACAGGAAATGGTATGACCTATGCACAAAAATATGCTTTTCTTTCAGCACTAAATTTAAAAACAGGAATAAAAGATGAAGATGGTTATGAGGCAGAGCCATTTAAAAAAATTGTAAAAGATAAAACTTTTGAAAATGGACACAAAGTTAATTATCCAAAAGATGAGCCAATTAAAGATAAAAAATCTATAAAAGAAATAGCTGATGAATGGATTGGTGTTATGCAAGATGCAGCTAAAAATGAAACATCAGTAGGTAAATTTGAACAAAATTTAAATCCTCTAAGACAGAGTTATTTATCTGATCTCAAACAAATAAATTCTGATCTAATTCAACAACAAAGAATAGACCAGGAATATATTTCACTTCAAAAACAAATAACAAATAGGAAAAAATAATATGAGTGATTACGATAATTCAGCAGCACTTTGGAAAAGACAA